>Ga0335083_10001849_pt1 | contig 28689 bp, 32 predicted proteins | sample Lox_Sample_42_FD_206716 | JGI IMG/M metagenome (GOLD analysis project Ga0335083, IMG submission 206716) | Soil microbial communities from Loxahatchee National Wildlife Refuge, Florida, United States - Lox_Sample_4.2 | ecosystem: Environmental > Terrestrial > Soil > Wetlands | place: USA...
GCCTCGAGCAAATCCATATGCTGCGTGACACCCTGGCGTGTCATGTCCAGGTGCTCGCACAGCTCGTTGAGCGTGCGGCCGTCATGCACATGCAGCAGGTCGAGCAGCTTGCGTCGACTGGGATCCGCGAGGGCCTTGAACAGCAGGTCGGTGTCGTGGCGCTCTGGCATGCTCTATACGCAAGTAATCACTTGCGTGAATAATAGGCAAGTGATCACTTGCATGTCAAGCCGTGACGCGGGAAGGCCTGAAGGCGCGCGGATCCGACGGGAAGCAGGGGCCAGGGCAGCAGTGCGCCGCCCGTCGTCAACTGGCGAGCGGCGCCCCGAAATTATTGCCTTCGGCCTCGCCCCTGCCCAGACAGCCCCAGAGCGCAAATCCGGCGCAGAGAACGAGCGCGATTGGAGGCACCGCGGAGTCTAACTGCGCGCCGAAGCTCAAGATCCGCAGCCAAATGGCGAAAGCCGCCAGCATCAGGACGGCGGGCGCGAGCAGTAGCCAGCCACTGTGCCCCATATCGTGCAGGCGTCGGACGTGCAGGATGATGCCGGGAAATAGCAGGGTCAGCAGACACCACTGGGCGTTGCGACCGGTGGGCCCCACCGCGAGATAGACGTACAACGCCACCACGGCCAGGAACGTGGCGAGGGCGGCCGTGAACTGGCCGCGAGAGGTGCGGCCGTTGGGGTTCACGAACAGGCTGTCCCAGGACATCCGCCCGCCCGGCGATTCGTCCACCATCAGTGCGTGGCGCTGGAGCGATCCCCTGTAGTAATCGAAGTAGGCGAGCATCAAGAGGCCGTTGAGCGCGAAGGTGGCGAGCCCCAGCACGGCACCGAGGGGTTGGTGATCCAGGAGCACCCAATAGAGTGCGCAGGTCGAGACCGGCATCACCACACAGAGCGCCAGCGGGACGAAAAAGCCCGAGAGAATGAGCGCCCCCGTAATGAGCTCAATTGCCATGACGACGACCAGCAAGCGCGAATGTATCAGGGCGGCCATCAGCTGAATGGCGAGCGGCTCGTGTCCGCGGGGCATGGGCCAGAGCGAAAAGACATAGCCGGCACCATTAGCCAGCATCCAGCCACCGAAGATGAGGCGACCGACAAAGACGAGCTGCTTCATGAGCGCACCCCCGCATGTTGGGCGGTGCGCGGTACGTGGGGCACGCCCAAGGTCAGCGGCTGCGAGCGCACGGCGAACATCGACCGGTAGCTCGGCAGGTAAGCCAGGCAGAGCACCACATTACAGAAGAGCGCCGCATAGCCGAACCACGACGCGGGCGAGGTCCAGTGCCCCTCGAGCGGCGCATCCCAGTAGAACACGCAGAACGAGACGGGCATGCACACGATGAGCGCGAGCGGGGTGTAGAAGCCGGTCAGGGCGCTGAGCCCCGCGATCAACTCCACGGCCTTGACGACGGCGAACAGGTGGCTGTCGATCAAGGCTGCGACCAGCTCATGGCTGAGCGGCTGCGAGCCCATCGGTTGTGGGAACAGGACGACGAAGTGGTTGAGACCGGCTGGAATCATCCAGGCTGCAAACACAAGTCGCACAAACAACAAGGCGTATTTCATGGTATCCCTCGTTGTGTCCGGCCATTGTCGCTGGCCGTCTTTGCAGCGGGGAGCTTAGACTTCTCGGGCATAGATTGTAAGAGCGGTCCGAGCGGTGGCCCAGTGCCGGCTCAAGAGCGGGGTTGAGGCCTGACATGACCGATCCGGAGGCGATGCAGCGCATGGCCTTGTGTGCGATCAGCGCTCCATGCCGCTCGGCAGCGTGCTGCGCTTATGGGCGGTCGGAGGCTGGGACGCTTCTTTCGGTCACGATGATCGGGGTCGGGCTCGGGATCGGCAACGGGCTATCAGGTCCTCCCGGCTTTCATATGTTCGCTCGCTGACCACGACGGCCGCTGCGGCGGCAAGAGCCGGCGGCGCCGTGCATCACAGACTCTCAGCACGCAGGTGCGCGCGTCAGCAAATAGCTCTGCTGGACCTGGTTATCGAGAAAGTAGGGTGCAACCAGCACGTCGAAGTCGGCGCGCAGCCGGTTCAGCCGCTCTGGCGCGTCCGCGAGAGCTTCGGTGAGCTTGCGCATCGGGCCGATGGACGCCTCGATAAAGCGGCGGTAGTGGGCGAGGCTCAAAGCCGGATAACACATGACGCCGCGCTCAAAGAAGGGTTCACCGAACGCCTTGGCCAGCCGTTCGCTGATGATCGCAGGGTTGCCCCAGAGCGGAGGCGCAGCAGCACCCGGCGGTGGCGGCGGTGAATTGCGCGCGATCAGGGAAAACATGCGCCCGACCAAGTGCTCCGGTGGCCAGGTGACGAACGCGACCCTTCCCGTCGCCTTCATTACCCGGCGCATCTCGCTGACGGCGACTTCCGGGCGCGGCGCGAACATGTGGCCAAATTGACTGAGCACGACGTCGAACGAGGCGTCGGGATAGGGAAGCATCTCGGCGTCACCTTCCTGCCACGCGATCTCGGGTTGCCCCGCGATCCTGCCATTCTCGCGGGCCTCGGCCAGAAGCTCAGGGGTGAGATCGAGCGCGCTGACGCGCGCCCCCGCTCGCGCAGCGGTCACCGCCACAACGCCGGTGCCCGTACCCACATCGAGCACTGACTCACCAGCTCGGACAGCGGCAAAGCGCACGAGATGCGCAGCGATGGGTGTGGTGAAAATCGCCGTCGGCGCGAATGTGCTCCAGGACTCACGTTGCTTGCGCTTGAAATCCGCGAGCGCATCGCTGTTCATGGGACGCCCCCCCTTCAGTGAGAGACCCTGGTCCGCGCAGTCTGAACCCGTGTATTCCCCGAAGCTAGCGATTGCTGTCGGCGCGCATCGACGCGCGGGCTCGCTCGGTCCCAGGCTTTCAGCGCGCGAAGCAGCGGACGCTTCTTGGATTGGTGCGTCTGCATGCGACGCAGAATGTCATCGAGCGCCCGGACCGCTTCCAATACGTGCGGGCCCTTGTTGAGCATAACGCACTCGGCACGTTCGCCCATCGCCGCGTCGGTGATCTCGGCACGCGAAGCGAAGCCTTTCTTGGCCAGCGATTCGAGTACCTGGGTCGCCCATACCACGGGAACATGTGCTGCCTCGCAAGCCCACAGGATCTCTTCCTGGACTTCCGCGAGGCGTTCGAAGCCGCATTCGACGGCAAGATCCCCGCGTGCAATCATCACTCCCGCCGCGCTACATCCCATGGCGGCGAACAGCAATTCTGGCAGATGCGCGAAGCCGCGCCTCGTCTCGATCTTGAGGATGAGGCCGAGATGGTCCGCGCGCAAGCGCCTCAGATGCCCCTGCAGGGCATGCACATCCTCCGCCGATTGTGCGAACGAGAGACCCACCATGTCGGCGTGGCGGGCCACCAGTTCGAGATCTTCAATGTCCTTGGCGCTGAGCGCCGGCAGATCGAGACTGCTCTCGGGCAGGTTGATCCCCTTGTTTGCGGCGAGAAGCGCGCCTTTCTCGCGCGCCTCGGTGATCGTCACCTCGACCCATGCTGGCGCCGTCCGGCGAATGACCCCGCCGATGCGTCCGTCGTCGAACCAGACTTGTTCGCCCTTACGCACTTGCCCGAGGATCTCCGGCAGGGTGCAACCGATTGTCGCCATTGCTTCGCGCTTGCGTGCATCTCCCTGGCGAGCGTTGTGGCCCAAGCCTTTGCGGATCAGGCGCAAAACGTCACCACGTTGCAGACGCAATCGGCTCTCCGGCTGCGGTACACCGAGCAATCTCGTGATACCGCTCGGGCGGCCATTGTGATAGCGGCACAGCTTGATTCCTTCGGTGAGATAAAGCGTGTGAGCGCATTCCAGAAGCGCGGTGCAGCGACGCCGCCTCAGAACCGATAGGTGCCGCTTGGCCCGGCGCGAGTCGGTGAGCCTGATCAGGTCGCCGGGTCTGAGTCGATTGAGCCAGTCCGGCTCAACCTCGAACGTCATGGTCGCGCCCTCGACCGGTGCGGGGGAACCGATTGCGCGGAGGCCGAAACGAATGGGCTGAGTGACGACACCTAGAGGGTCACGCACGGGTTTGAGCTTCAAGGCTGCGGGTTCGGGCGCAATCGGGCCCGTTCGCAGCTTTGGTCCGGCGAGGTCCATCAGGATACGCACCGGACGGCCTGCGGCGCGAGCAGCGCTGCGCACGTGCTGGGCCATCGCCGTCCAGGCTCGTGCGTCGTCATGAGCACAATTGATGCGAGCGATGTCCATTCCCGCACGCACGAGTTGGTCGATGAGACTTACGTCAGTTGCCGCCTCGCCGGGCAGGGTCACCATGATGCGCACTCTGCGGTCGGACGGCGCGGTTCCGAAGAGCGCCTGCGCATGGCGCTGGAGCAAGGCTGCGCCGCGTTGGAAGCCTACGGGCTCGTCTCGAGTGTGCGGTGTCCACGCACGGCCGAGCAAACGATGCAATATCCCGAGCACTTTGTCGAGATTGGCGAGGACATGGGTTTCCGAGCGGCCCAACGAAGAAAGACCAATCGATGCGAGCCGCTCCTGCAGTGCCCGCAGATCGAAGCGCCGCAGTGCGAGATAGTGCGCCAAATTGGCGGCGCTCGCCTCGTGCGCCGGATCGACCTTGGTGAGCCAGGGGGTGAGCCGCCGCGCGTATTCGAGCATGGAGGAGCGCACTTCCCAGAGTTCGTCGATCAGGACATTACATACGCCCGGATCCCACGTTTCGGTCGCCTTCTGGAGCTGGGCAGATTTCCTGGCGCCTGCCATGGTCAACCGAGTTTCTTGCCGGTTCGTGGCAATTGCATGACGGGGATGGGGCGCGAGAGCGGACGAGGGCCCTGAGGTCCCCACGCCTGCGGTGCTCGCGGTTCTCGGCCACCCTGCCATCGGCATTGACGCGGCGCATCCGCGCTTTTGCGTATGCCGTCAGCGCGCGCTCTTGCTTGAGGAGGTCACTGGCCGAGCTCACGTGCAATCCCGCGGCCGCCTCGCCAGGAGTGCCACGATTTCTGCGATCTCACTGAACTCACCGCCCGCTGAGAGCGCGGTCAGCGCTGCGCGCAGGTCAGACTCGAAGGCGTTCGCGCGCTCGGCGAGCTTCTCGCGCGAGCAGGTGGACATCGAAAAAGCACGGCCGACGATCCCGTCGACGGAGATCGGCTTCTGGATCGTGACACTGACTCCATCCAAGACACTGAAAGCCGACGCCAGCAGCAGCGACTCGTGGGTGCGATACCCATCGGCACGAACCTCGGCGACGTGCGGTTCGGCCGATCGACCGTAGCGGTCTCCGATCTCCCGCAGCACCTTTGTCCAACGGTTCTCCACCGTGTCCGGATGACGATCGTGGAACAAGGCGACCGCACCGCCCGGCATGACGATACGGTCCAGCATGCGCAGGGTCGCCGCACGATCCATCCAGTGGAACGCGCGTCCGATCGTGACCAGCCGGTAAGGGCCCATCTCGGGCGCCAGCTCGTACGAGCCACGGCAGCACAGCTCGAGCGTCACGCCCGCGCCGCGCGCGGCTGCCGCGGCCGCATCGAGCATGTCCGGCTCGGGGTCGGCGGCGGTCACTCTCATACCGGCCGTGGCGAAAGGGATCGCGAGAAGTGCAGGGCCGCAGCCGAGATCGAGCACCGTATCGCCCGGTGCCAGCCCCATAAAGGCTGCCACGTGGCGTATCAGTCGCTCGGGATACCCGAGTCGGTAGCGCTCGTAAAATGGCACGGCGCTCCTGAAGCGGCGCGGCTCGTAGGATCGGAGGTCTACCATCGCTGCAGCACGGGTTGGGGTTGTGAGGCGCCATTCTAGACGCTGGTCCGTCGAGGCCTAGAGCGCAGCGCGCGAATCCATCGACCTGCCGCTCGATCGGGAGCCGCGGCGGCGAGAATCTGGCCGATGCAAGCGGAAACCAGTTAGGCTGCGTGCGCGTGCGAAGCCCGCCGCCCCTCGCGTTCATACTGGTGCTGTTATGAAGTTACGCTCGGCACGCCTCCCCCGCCGTTCAGATTCTCGCTCCTTGCGCATGCTCGCTGTCGGCGCGCAGGCCGTAGGCGCGCTCGCCTTGGGGGCGCTGGCAGTTGGAGCTCTGGCCATCGGCGCTGTGGCCGTTGGGCGCTTGGCCATTCGCCGCGCGCGGGTACAGCGTTTGGAGATCGATGAGCTCATCGTCCACAAATGTGATGTTGCGGACGGGCTGACGCCCGGCCCGCCGCCGCACCAGTGACACGCGATCGGCGGGTAGCTGCATGGATGGTGACAAGCCTTATTGGTTTCCGGCAAAGCGCTATGGTTGGGGCTGGGGACCTCCTAGCACCTGGCGGGGCTGGGTGGTGGTCATCGCGTGGTTCGGCATCCTTCTCGGCGGCATCCGCGCCATCGGGTCACGCGGTCACGTCCTTGCGCACCTCGCATGGGTAACACTGATGAGTGCTGTTCTCATCGGCATCGCATACTGGAAGGGGGAGCCACCTCGTTGGCGCTGGGGCGACGACACCTGATCCGCAGCGCAGGCTGTTCATATTTCCGGCTCAGCTGCCTCAACTTCCCGTGCCACCACCGTCCGCTTTGGACGACAGCACTCTTTGCAGTTGGTGGGAATCGATGGGTTTTGTCAGGTGGGCCGCAAACCCAACCGCGAGAGCGCGTGCCCGATCTTCTGCCTGACCGTACCCCGTAAGCGCGATCAAGCGCGGGGCTGCTGAGCCATATTCCGCCCGCAAACGCCGCGCGACCTCATAACCGTCCATTTGCGGGAGTCCAATGTCCAGGAAGACCACTTCGGGCTTCAGTTGCTTGGTCGCGCTGAGCGCGGCGGTCCCGTCGTATGCCGTGGAGACATCGTGGCCATCAAGTTGCAGCAGCATCGCGAGGGAATTTGCTGCATCTTCGTTGTCATCGACCACCAGGATTCGGCGCCTTGCCGCCGTCAGACGCGCCTGCTCCGGCTCCGATGCAGCGGCGGACCGCACTGCAGGCAGGTGGAGCGTGATCGTCGTTCCACGGCCTATCCCCGCGCTCTGCGCGCTGACAGATCCGCCATGCAACTGGATCAGCTGCTTCACGACGGTCAGCCCGATGCCGAGGCCGCCCTCCGAGCGATCCATCGTGCGCCGACTCTGCACGAAGAGATCGAACACGCTCGGCAGCAAGTCGGGCGCAATCCCGCTGCCGCTGTCGCGGACCGCGATCACCAGCTTCCCGTTTGACTCCGTCACGTCCACCTCGATCTCACCACCCGGGTCTGTGTATTTCGCGGCATTGTGCAGAATGTTCCCGAGACTCTGGACCAGGCGTGCGAAATCACCGTGAACGTACACGGGGAAGGATGGTTTGCGAACGCTCAGTCGATGACCCTTTTCCTGAAGCAGCGGTTGAATTGTCTCGACCGCCTGATCGAGCACTGCCCACATGTCGACGGTTTCCTGCTTGAGGGTGATCTGTCCCTGGGAAATCCGCGCTACGTCGAGCAGGTCGTCGACGAGCCGGGTCAGCTGACGGGTTTGGCGGTGCAGAACCGCAAGCGGTGCCTTTGCTTCGGGGTGAGCTCCCAGCCAGCGCTCGAGAACCTCGCTCGCATTACGAATTGGCGCAAGTGGGTTGCGAAGTTCGTGCGCCAGCATCGCCAGGAACTCGTCCTTGTGGCGGCTTGCGGCCTTCAGCTTTTCCTCGGCTTCGTGCCGTGCCGTCACATCGTTGACCGAGGCGATCCAGCCACTGACCGATCCATCGGCCTCTCTCCACGGCGCGTACGCGACGTGAAGCAGGCGCATCCCACCCATGCTGAAGGGCACCGGGCTTTCGTATTCGACTGATTCGCCCCCGAGCACCCGTTCGATGTAGGGTCGTATTTTCTCGAAGCCTTCCGGACCCATAACATCGATGATCGGCCGACCGATGATCTGCTGCAGCGGCACGCCTGCAATCTCGGCATAAGCGGGATTAGCCGCAATGTAATGCAGATTGCGGCTACAGCGCGTCAGGCCAGTGGCGGTCGCATTGAAGGTCTGGCGCAGCTCCTCCGTACGTGTCGCGAGCGCAGCCTCGTTCTGCTCACGTGCAGCGATCTCCTGCCGCAGGCGCTGGTTTGCGGCTGTCAGTTCCGCGGTGCGCGCCTCTACTTCGGCCTGAAGCTCGATGGGCGTTCGCAACGCCACTGCTTGGGGCAATGAGGCGAAGACGAGGACGGCCGTGCTCGCCGAGGCAAATGCGGTGGCAAGCTTCACAAGTCCATCGACGATGTAATCCGGACGCCAGACCGTCCAGATATTCAGCACATGGGTACTGCCACACAGGAAGATGAACATGGCGAACAGTACCGGCACCCACCAGTAGGGAAGCACCGCGCGGCGCCGATGCACGAAGTACGCGAGTGCCACTGGAATGGCATAGTACGATGACGCGATAACTGCATCTGACCCCACGTGCAGCCACAGCACGTCCGGCCGCCAGAGATAACAGTGCCCGTGCGGCAGGAACCCCTGGGGCAACAGCCAGTCGAATAGGTTGCTCATGCGTGTTTTTCTCGGCCATCCCGTTAATACGAACTTACGCGCTGCTGCCCAGCAAGTGAAGCGGGGCTCGGGTTGCTTCACCAGCCATGTGGCTTTGCCCGGGACCCCACGGCCGGTGCTTCCCGCGCTGCCTTGAACTCCCCTCAGCATCGCGGCTGCGACAAGCGGATGCTCAGGACGCACGCTTGCGGTTACGACTCACGCTCGCGGGCAAGTCCCGACGACGTGTGCGTCTGGGCCAGAGCAGCCGCAGCGCATATGGCAACTCCGGGAAGCTAGAATGCTCTTGGGTTCAGGCGAAGCGGAGCTGTGTCATGGCACAAATTGAAGGTGGCTGCCTCTGCGGTCGCGTGCGTTACCGTGCGGATGCGGAGCCCGGATTTGTTGGCGTATGCCACTGCAGCGATTGCCAGCGGTTCACCGGGTCCGCGTTCGCGACAGTAATCACCATCCCGGCGTCCGCGTTAAGGGTGACCGGAACGCTGAAGAGCTTTACCAAGCAGGGCGACAGTGGCAAGTCAATCCATCGGCGCTTCTGCCCCGAGTGCGGCTCCGGTATCGTCGATGAGGCGGACGCGCTGCCGGGCATCGCCATGGTGAATGCCGGGACCCTGGACGATCGTAGCTGGGTGAGGCCGAAATCGGAGATCTATTGCGAGAGTGCCCAACCCTGGGTTCGGCTCGGTGGGCAGCTGAAGCGCTTCGCCAGGACACCCGGATAGGCGTGCGAGCTCGAACTTCGGGACCACGCGTATCTGATTTTGCGAGATAGCGCAGTGGGAAGATCCGCAGGCGACTGTAGCAGCCGGAGCCATGCGCTGCAGAAGTGGAACGACTCGGCGGGTGGAACCTGCCAATGAGCGGCTGATCGTGTCGTTCCTCTCCCTGACACGCGCGCATCTAACGGCGCGACGGATTCGCGTGATATCAACGCCCGCTAGCTGGTAGCTGATCGTTGCGAGCATAATACCTGCACGGTCAAGCCAACGCCTGGTGCTAGATGAGCGCGGCGTTTTGGTTCAACGAGCGAACGTAAGCCGCTGATTCGTCGCCGGTGAGAGTGAGCGGCCCCCGGCATGCACGGCACTTGCTACCTTCGCGGCAGGGTGCATCCCGCCCGCAGCGCCTGCAACGCCAGGGCCCAGAAGAGGGGGCTCCCGAGAGTTCCGAGCACGGGGGAGACCATGGGTGCGCGCACGTGATCGCGTCGAGCTGCTAGCTCCGAGGGACACATGGGTCGAGTTTTCGGATCGCTTGGGCCAGTCACGCAGTTCGCGATCATTTTCATCACGGTGCTCGCGCTCTGGTTTCATTTGAAGTGGACGAGGAAGTCAACCGCGCTCGGCCCTACGCTACTAACAACAGTTGGCATCTTCTTCTGTTTTCTCGGGATTGCGTGGGGGCTTCTGGACTTCGATCCCGCGGATGTAAAGGGGAGCGTGCCCCATCTGCTCCAAGGCATTCGCACTTCCTTTTGGGCATCCGTCTGGGGCATCGGCTCCGCTCTGAGCATAAAGATGCGGGTAGTTATCGCAGGCGACCCTGCGCTTGCTCCGGCAGGGGACGCACCGGGCGCGACAATCGACGATCTCGCGAACTACCTCAGCTCTATGAATCGCGCGATCGCCGGGGACGAGGAATCGACGCTCGTCAGCCAAATCAAAACGCTGCGCACGGACAGCAACGACCGACTTGACCAACTAAATGCGAGGTTCGAGAGGCATGTGCAAGAGCTGGCGGAGGCGAATTCGAAGGCGCTCATTCAAGCCCTCTCAGTAGTAATACGGGACTTCAACGCAAAACTGAACGAGCAGTTCGGCGAGAATTTCCAGCAGCTGAACGCAGCTGTTGGGAAACTCGTGACCTGGCAGGACCAATATCGAATCCAACTCCAGGCTTTGATCGAACAGGAAGCGGCCACCAGAAAGTCCATGACCGAGGCAAGTTCGCGCTATGCAGAGCTCGTGAGCAAAGCGACAGTGTTCACATTGGTTGCCGAGTCCTTGGAAGGGCTTCTGAGTGCGTTGAACACGCAATCTGCGCAGCTGCAAACATCATTGAGCAGCTTGGCAGAGCTCGTAACCAAGACGGCCGTCGCCCCACGGACTATCGAGAGAAAGGTCTTGAAATCAAGAGACGGGTGATGGTCGCAAGGAGAGCCTGAGCAATGAGCAACAATGTCAATGCGAGTTTGGAGGATGTGCAAGAGACGCACTGGATCCCCCTCAGCGATCTCATGACGGGCTTGATGGTTATCTTCTTGCTCATAGCTGTCGTTTACATGATGCGTGTCGAGGCTGATGCCGCCCAGATAAAGGAGGTCGCGATCGCCTACAACGAGGTGCGCGACCAGCTCTACGCCGATCTCGAGAAGGAGTTCAGAGCCGACCTTCCCAAGTGGAACGCTCAACTCATCAAGGAGGATCTGGCGATTCGCTTCACCGAGCCCGAAGTGTTGTTTGCGCAGGGGAGCAGTGATCTGAAGCCTCGCTTCCAGGAGATACTGCGCGATTTCTTTCCTCGATACGTCAGAATTCTGGCGGGCAAACGCTATCGAAACGCCATTAGCGAGATCCGTATCGAGGGCCACACCTCCTCCGACTGGGTGGGAGCGCAAACAGTCGATGAGGCGTATTTCAAGAACATGGAGCTATCACAATCGCGAACTCGATCAGCCCTCACGTTCGCTCTGAGCCTGCCGCAGGTAGCGGATAACAGGAACTGGCTGCGCCGCTACCTTACGGCCAACGGCTTGTCATCGTCGCGACTCATATTGGATGCACAAGGACACGAGGATGCTGCGCAGTCGCGACGTGTGGAATTCCGGGTTCGCACGGATGCGGAGACGCGCATAGCAAAGATCCTGCAAATCTCCAAGTAGGCGAGCGGAAAGGCTCACCAAACGGACCCGAACGACCAGTTCTCGCTTGAGGCGGACAAGCGCCGGTCCGCGTTGCGGGACATGGCTTTGGCTCCCCTGCCGAGCCGCTAGGCGATTTTGCCAGCCAGCAATTCGGCAAGCTGCACGGCGTTGAGCGCTGCTCCCTTGCGCAGGTTGTCGTTCGAGACGAACAGCACCAACCCGTTCGCTGCGGTGGGATCTTTGCGGATGCGCCCCACCAAGGTCGGGTTTCTCCCGGCCGCAAGCAGCGGCGTCGGGATGTCGACGACTTCCACGCCAGGAGCCGAGCGCAGTATTTCCACAGCACGCTCGACCGATAACGGTCGAGCGAACTCGGCATTGATCGACAGCGAGTGGCCGGTGTACACGGGCACCCGGACACAGGTGCCCGCAACCGGCAGATCAGGAATCTCGAGGATCTTCCGCGTTTCGTAGCGCAGCTTCAGCTCTTCGTCTGTCCAATGCTCTTCGGCGCTGTACGCACCCGCAAAAGGCAGCACATTGAAGGCAATGGGCCCAGCAAATTTCTTGGGTGCTGGCAGCGTCAACGCATCTCCGCTGCGCGCAAGTCGCGCCGACTGATCGCCAATCGAGCGAATCTGGGTCTGCAGGTCCTCAATGCCAGCCAGACCGCCGCCGGAAACCGCTTGATAAGTCGAGGCAATCAGGCGCGTCAGGCAGGCTTCAACGTGCAGCGGCTTCAGCACCGGCATCGCGGCCATGGTCGTGCAGTTAGGGTTGGCCACGATGCCCTTGGGCAGAGCGTCCAGGGCGTGTGGATTGACCTCACTGACCACCAGCGGGACCTCGGGATCCATGCGCCACGCAGAGGAGTTGTCGATCACGATGGCGCCGCTTGCCGCGACCCTGGGGGCAAGTTGGCGCGATGTGGAGGCGCCCGCCGAGAACAACACGAGCTGCAGTCCCGCATAGTTGGCGGTGGCGGCGTCTTCAACCGGCAGCTCGCTGCCGCGCCACGGCAGAACGCGCCCGACGGAGCGCGCAGAAGCGAAGAAGCGCATTTGCGCGACCGGAAAGCGACGCTCCTCGAAGATATCGCGCATGGCCTGACCGACGAGACCGGTTGCGCCGACGATGCCGATACGTAGTGCCATGGCGGCGATTGTTTCACAAATGGATGATGCCCCGGAACAACACACACGTTGAGGGCGGGCCGCCCCTCAGCACAAAGCACGCGAGCCCGGCAGGCGTCCCCATGAGTCGCTTACAGGGCGTGCCATGATGATATCGCGTTGCGCTTCACGGCCCAGAAAGAATACGTGCTCACCCACTTCCGCGAAGCCGAATTTTCGGTAGAACGCGATCGCTCGCGGATTTCGCTCCCACACGCCTAGCCAGATGACGTCCGACCGATGGCTGCTCATTTCATCGATGCAAGCCTGCATGATATCGCGCGCGACACCTGTGCCATGGCAATCGCTCGCGACGTATAACCTGTGAATTTCACCTGGAACGGCAGCTACGATGCAGCTCGGTGCTGTGCCCCAGCGCAGTTGTCCAAACCCAATCAGTCTTCCCGCATGTTCGCAGAGCAGAGTGACCAGGTGCGGGTTGGAGATTTCCTCCGCTTGGATCGCCTCGCTGTAATTGGTTCGGCAGTGAAGATCCATATCTTCAGGGGTATTCATCGGCGCAAACGCCTCCCTGAATGTCTTCTCGGCAAGCATCGACAGCTCCTTCGCGTCGTGGCGATGAGCTCTCCGTATGGTCACCCCGACCTCCAGGTCAAACTCGGCCTCGCGATGCGCAACTCTTGCCAGCGTAAACCGGACATCATGGTCTTCCTCAGCCCCCCGGGGCGATATTGCCCCAGTCCTCATCGCGTCTGCCCGGCCCCTGCATGACGCCGTCAAGGGTCAGAATGCATTCTCGATGATCTCGGGCACACTCGCATCCTTCAGCAGGAATGACGAAACCCACCGACTCGAACCAGGCTGCGGAGGGGACGCCGCCTGCCGATCGCAACGATTTCGGACACACGACCCTCTCCGGCATTGGGCTCGATGGGCTGCACGTCTTCAAGCGCCCGGCGACGTTCGCGTCCTACCTATCGCTTGGCTTGGGCGCGACTCATTCCATCCCACCAGGTTCCTCGCACAGCGACGTCATGCTTCAGGGAGGCGTGGGGGCGTTTGTCAGACTTGGCAGAACAGCGATGGTTCGCGCAGCTTCGCACTGCGCCCTGACTTGAAGGCGCGCTGGCGCGACGGGTCCACAGAACAAGGCATCGCCGATGGGCTATAGTAGGCAGGCGTCATAACTCGAACTCAATCACCCGTAGGGGACGCAGCTTATGGAACAACCGGGAGCGCCCAGCATCACTAAGATCGCAACGAAGTACGGGCTTATTCAGGGTGTGCTTGCGTTTATCGTATTCATCGCGGGGACGCTGGCTGCCGTCCAGCGAAACTGGGTGGCGTCGACCGTGGATACGGCATTGCTCGTCGTGCTCATGGTCCTGGCGCACCGGGAATACAAGAGCACCCACGAAGGCAAGATGACCTATCCGCAGGGCCTTGGGTCCGGCACGCTGCTCGCAACCGTTGCGGCGGTGATCTCGTGCATTCTGGTGTACATCTACGTGAAATTCATCAACACGGGTTATCTTGCAGCGTTGCTGAAGGTACAGCAGGCAGCCCTTGAACAACGCGGAATGACGGCCGCGCAGGCACAGCAGGCCATGGCGATCACATCCGCGATCATGACGCCCGTCGGACTCGTCGTCACCTCATTGATCACGGGAGTGATCGTGGGATTCATCGTGGCGCTGATCGTGTCGATCTTCACGCAAAAGGCCAATCCCAGGGCCGTGGTGTAGAGAAGCGGCGCACCGGGCTTGGCGAGCGGTGGACCCCCTATGAGCTCATGACCGAAACCAGGGCTCAGCTGACTCGCGCGTGGTTCACACCGAACGAGCAAGGACCGTTCAAGGAGCTGGCCCCTTCCAATGCATCCACTTCAGCGAGGCAGATGACCAAGGCGCGGACCGATCTGAGGCTACGCACGGGAACGGATCGCGACCTTTGGACGCGATCGCCGCCTGCGGCCTGAAAGGTGCGGCCTGGTTGCCGCTCCTAGGACAGCGCGAGGGGTATATCCCGGAGCCGCGCACCCGTTGCATCGGCGATGGCATTGGCAATCGCGGCGGCCGTCGGCCCTTGCGCCGCTTCACCCGTTCCGAGGAAGGGCGCGCCGGGCTGGTTGAGTACATGAACCCGGACCTCGTCCGGGATCTCCGTAAAGCGCAGGATGGGATAGCTGCTCCAGCTGCGACTGGTGATTCGCGTGCGATCGAACCCAACCCGCTCGTGGAGTGTCCAACTTGCGGACTGAAGAATACCGCCCTCGATCTGGTTCGCGATGCCATCCGGGTTGACGGCCTGACCACAATCAATGGCTGCGATCGCACGCTTGAGGCGCACACGGCTGCGTTTCGGGTCAATTTCGACTTGGACGGCTAGCGCCAGGTATGCGGCGAGATTCTTGTATCGCGCAAAAGCAAATCCGCGACCGTGCTGCTGGCGTGTCTGATAATCGACCCAGCCGAAACGCTCCGCGGCCACTTCGATGACGGCTCGAGCCCGCGGATCATCAACGTGGCGCAGCCGAAATTCGACCGGATCGGCTTTCGCAGCCCGCGCCAGCTCGTCCATAAAGCTCTCGATCGAGAAGACGTTCATGTATGCGCCGAGGCTGCGCAGTGCTGAAACGCGCAGCGGCATTGCGGGGACGAACTCGTATGCCACACGCGCATCGGCAATTGAATAGATCGGCGCGGCGTTGCGATGGCCTCCTCCCTCGGGCAGCGGAAGCGGCCGCGGGGCCGGCGGAGCCTTCGGGTGCGCCAGCAGCCACGCCGGGAGCAGATCGCCGGCAGGACCCGCGCGCGTTGCATGCGTGCAGCTGCGCACGGAATAGTCCCATCCGGCGATACGTCCTTGCGCCCCCAGGGCCGCACGAACCTTGGTGATCATCACAGAGCCGTAAGGCTCCCAGGCGTGCTCCTGTTCTCGCGTCCATTGAACGCGTACCGGTCGCCCCGGCAGCGCCATTGCCAGCAGTGCCGCATCGGCACCGGCATCATCAGCGCCGTTGTGGCCGTAACATCCCGAGCCCTCAAGCTGGACGCAGCGAACGCTTTCGGTCGGCAATTGCACCAACTCAGCAATCGCAGCTCGCAGCGGAAAGACTCCCTGGCTGTGTGTCCACACGGTCAGCTGCCCATTCGCGAATTGGGCCACGGCGCACGACGGTCCGATTGAGCCGTGCATCTGATACGCACGGCGATAGGTTGCCTCGAGAATCGAGGTGCGTCCTGTCAGACCGCCTGATCCGGTCAAAACCGGTACTTGCTGGGCAGGCTGGGAGGCGAGCCAATCGAAGATCTCTTCGGGCTGCGGCAAGCTTGCAGCTTCATTCCAGGTCACAGCCTCGGCAAGGGCCTGCATCGCCGCGATGGCCTGGTATTCGCGCTCGGCGATCACGCCCAGGTAATTGCCGTCACGATGTACGGCTCGCACGCCCGGCATTTTGGAGATCGGGTTCGTATCGATGCGCACAATCGTGGCGCGATACGAGGGCGGACGTACGACGCGCGCATGGAGCATTCCGGGCAGGCGCAAGTCGTGGACATATGCAGGTTCGCCGCTAACCTTCGCGGGGATGTCGACACGGTGAACCGGCCTGCCAATCAGCCGGCAATGCGTGGCATCCGTGAGACTTGCCCGGCCGTCGGCCGTGACGTGCAGCAGTTCGTCCTTTACGAGGGCTCCGAATCCGAGACGGCGCGCGTCGTCCGCGACGACGGCGCCATCCTGCGCTCTGAGCCGCTCGCGAGGGATGCCTAACCGGGCAGCCGCGGCGTCAATCAGCAACGAACGCTCCTGTGCCGCGGCATAACGAATCGCCGTGCCACTGTCCTGCATGGAATGGCTGCCCGCCGTGTAACCCTCGTTGGGCGTGAGGGCTGTATCGGCCGTGACGAGGTGAATCGCTTCGGGCGTGACGCCCAGCTCCTCGGCTGCAACTTGAAGGAGTGCCGTCTTGATACCCTGCCCAAGTTCGCACTTGCCAGTAAAGATTGTGATCGCGCCGCGCTTGTCGATGCGAATCCAGGAATCGAGTTCCGGATTGCGTTGCAGGCTGCCGGGCAGACTTTCCCCGGCATGCTCCTGGGGCTTGGTCAGGCGTGGCCGCAGGGAAAAACTTACGATGAGCGAACCCCCGCCGATGAGAAAGGCGCGTCGTGACGGCGTCAGCCGCTTGAGTGCCCTCACCGGCTCGCCTCCCGTTTTGGCGCGCGTCTCAACGCATCACTCGCTCGCCGGATGGCGCGGAAGATCCGCATGTGAGTGCCGCACCGGCACAGATTCGGCTCCATGTGCGTACGGATCTCCGCATCTGACGGCGCCGGATTCCGATCGAGCAGTGCCTGCGCCCTCATGATCATGCCGGCGATGCAGTACCCGCACTGGGCGGCCTGCTCCTCGACGAAAGCCTGCTGCAGGACTCCCGGTTTATCCGCGGTGCCGAGTCCTTCGACGGTGACCACGGGTCGAGCCTGCACGCTACCTACCGGCGTTACACAGGAATTGACGGCGACGCCGCCGATCATCACCGTGCAGGCGCCACACTGCCCCAAGCCGCAGCCGAACTTGGCACCATTTAGCGCAAGCTCACCGCGCAGCACGTACAGGAGCGGCGTCCGGGGGTCCACATCTAACTGAAGGACCTTGCTATTGACTGTTAGCGTGATCATTTGACTTTACGAGCCGGCACCCGTCGAAGCCCGGATTGACTCCGCCCCCGGCTTGCTCGACGGTCCAGCGAGAGTGCTCGTCGTGCGGGTTGCCGTCAAACTCGCCGGCGGAAAGTTGAGCGGCCGCCGGTCGCTTCAGCTGCGGCTGCGCCCCCTGCTCTGACCCGTCAGGCTAAGCCCGCGTGTCAGGGTCAGGCTTATCAATTCATAATGTTGCGGTCGGATGCGATAGTAAGGGGAGATCCCGTGAACCGAAACGCATCGGCGTCCTCCAAGCCGATCGTCCTATCGTTGGCGTTGGACGTCCTTCTCAACGCTTCAATCCCCACCGCTTGTTACTTTGTTTCAAAGCGGTTCGTATCCTCTTCCGAGGTGAGCGCTCTCCTCATTGCCACCACCTATCCGGCACTCAAGAGCGTTTGCGATCTGCTGCGCCAACGCGAACTCAACCCGGTGACGCTGACAGTCCTGCTGGGAATCGTCGTCGGCCTTTTCGCGTTCTTGCTCGGCGGCGACCCTCGCATGCTGCTCATAAGGGAAGCTGTGTTCACGGGAGCATTTGGGATTTGCTGCCTTGCCTCGCTGGGATTTCAGCGCCCCTTGATGTTCTATTTCGGTCGCTATTTTGTCGCCGGCACGAACCCGGAAGGGAGAGCTGCCTTTGAAGCTCGCGCCCGGAACCCGAGCGCTCGCCGAGGTCTTCAGCTCGTGACGGCCGTTTGGGGAGTCCTTTACGTCGGGGAGTTCGCTATTCGCGTAATCCTCGTCTATACGCTGCCCGCCCCGCTCGTGCTGTCGATTTCTCCGTTCATGATAGGGAGCGTGACGATTCTCGCGGTGATATGGACGTTCAGGTATCGGCGCAAACTGGTGGAGTCCCAGGGCTTAAACCCCTGACATCATTCCCCGCCTCATGACGTCCCACCTCATGGCCTTTGCGCAGCATTGAAGCTCAGTATTCCCCGCGAGGCCGTGCATCAGCACGAGGAGTGGGTTGAATGGCTCGCCCATCAACTTGACATCGTTGTTAGCGGCGCGGATAAGTCTCACTGCACGGGCCGCCGCCGAATCCTGCGCTGGCGAACTTCCAGTATCGAACAAATGGTGCGGCGCAGGGTCCACAACTCACTCGTACTCGCGACGGTCGCCGTGGGGAACTACCAAAACTGCTGCCCACCGGGCAATAACGGGAGAGAACCTTGAAAACTGCAACAACACTTCTGGCGTCACTCATGATGGCGGCCGTTACGACAGTCTCGTCAGCCGCGCCTCCAGCAGCACCACACGTGACCGAAGTCATCGTCTTGGACGTCGGGACCCACATGCAGAAGTTACTCGAGCTGTCCCGGCGCATGGACGCGATACAGGCCAAGTATCAGGCGACCGGTAAGGCGCGCCTGTGGCGAGCCGGCTGGGCAGGCGCCGAGGCGGGCCGCGTGATTATTGCGGTGGAATACACCAGTCTGCGTGCCCTCGCGGACTCGGAGGACAAAACGCGGGGCGCGCCTGAGATCGCAGCCCTGATTGGTGAGCTGGACGCCTCGGGAATCAAGATTTTGTCCGAGTCCCTCGTGACGGAAATACCGCGCTGATCAGTCCGAACCTGGCGGCCGTTAGCGTGTATGCGCGCGCTCTCGGCCGTCCGATTCCGACTTGTTGCCCTGTGCCTGGCGAGCGAGATTCAAAATCGTTATCGCTAGTGAGCCTTCTGAGCGAGTACACGGTGCGGATCGACACGAACAAGCAGGTAAGTAATCTCATCCGACGTAAGCTCGATGAAGCCGTGGGGGGTATTTGCGGGGATGATCACAACGTCTCCTGCGGCCACCCGTTGTCTCACGCCACCGGTAATCGATTTGCCGACCGAACTTGGGCCGATCACATTGCGCACCACGGCCTCACCTGAAGGGAGCTCGGTTTCCCCTTCAATGCTGCCGCCGATGGCCAGGATTCCGTTTCCTTTAAGTACTTGATACACCTCGGTAACGTCATGGTGACGAACGGCGTCAGTTGGTGTCTTGCCAGCCACCTTTACCCGCCGGACGACCGATACCCCGACGTTGTATTCACCATCGACGGGGACAACGCGCAGCACGTTGTCAGCGACCGCACCTGTTGCCGCGGACGCGAGCAGTGCCGCGATCTCGGCGCTGGAAACGAAAGTCCCCGCGCCCTCCGCAACAACTGATCTTGTTCGCGCCGTCGGCGGTGCGCCTTGCGCACCGCAAATGCCTGCGGCGAGCGCCAAGATTAGGTACAGCTTCTTTGTGTTTGGCATGGTGCTCCTCAGAACTACAAAATGACGTGCGTAGCTTGCGAGTGAGCCTGGAATCGCGAGGATGACGGTACCTTGCCCTGCTTTGCACAATAGTCGGCTGTCTGCGCCTCGGCTGCAACCATCGGGTCGCAGCCACTCATGAATACCGCAGCCGCGATCGCGACGATCGCAATGCCGGCCCAACTGCGAATTCCAGACATCACTCCCTTTCAATACGCTTTGCTCGTCCGATGGGTCATCGATTGAGTGCGCCTGCGTCGACGGCCACCACAGTACGCATCAATACGTTCACTCCGTTCGCGATGTCTGCCGGGGCCGTGTATTCGCGCGGCGCATGGCTAATACCGCCCGCGCTTGGCACGAAAATCATTCCGATGGGAGCGATGCGAGCGATGTCTTGGGCGTCGTGCCCGGCGCCGCTTGGCATGGCCATCGTCGTCAGCCCGAGCGCGTGTGCCTCGCCGGCGATGATGCGCTGGATGCGCGGATCGGTGAGTGCGGGGATTGCGGTCGCTTCGAGATCGCGGAACGCGATGCTGATCCCGCGCGCGCGGGCTATTTCGGCAGCGCGCGTGCGTATCCGCTCGAACACGGCCGCGATCCGGGCCGCATCCAGATCCCGCACCTCGATGCTGAGTACCACCTTGCCCGGGATCACGTTCGGGGCTCCGGGCTCCGCCCGGATCCGACCGACGGTCGCAACCTGTCGGCCTGGAAACTCTGTCGCCGCGCTATTCACCGCCAAGATCAGCTCGGAAGCACCCAGCAGGGCATCGTGGCGCTGGTCCATTGGTGTGGTGCCCGCGTGGTTCGCGACGCCCGTTACGGTGGCCTCCCACCAGTGAATGCCGACAATGCCCTCGACAACGCCAATGTCAGTATGGGTGCGCTCGAGCGTACCACCCTGCTCGATGTGCAGCTCCAGGTAGACCGCGACATCGGCGGCATTGCGTCGGGCCTGACCGAGGGCGTCCGGATCACCGCCGAGGAGGCGGATTCCATCTCGCACGCTGCGCCCGCTGCTGTTCACCAGGTCCAGGGTTGCTGTCGACAGATCGCCAGCAATCGCGCGGCTGCCTACGAGTCCACCCTCTTCGTCCGTGAAGTCCACGATCTCAAGCGCATGGCGCAGTTTGAGCCGCCGATCGCGCAACTGCTGCGCAAACTCGATGCCCCCGATCACACCAACATCGCCGTCGTAGTTGCCACCGTGGGGCACCGAGTCCGTGTGCGAACCCACGACGATCGCGGGCAGCTTGCGATCAGATCCCTCGCGGCGGCCGATCAGGTTGCCCGCGGCGTCGATCCGTACTTCGAGCCCTGCAGCCTCCATCAGGCGCTTGATGTACGCGCGACCGGCTATATCCGCATCGCTATATGCGACTCGACTCACGCCGCCCTCGGGGTTTGCGCCAAATTGCGCGAGCTGCGCCAAGTGCTGCTGCACCCGCCCCGAATCCGCGACGAGCTCGTGGAGCCGGTCCGCCGGGCTGGCAAACTGCGGCGCGATCAGCAGGGCACAAGCAAGCACAGGCAACGCGATGACAGCGGCGCGCACATTTGACTCCGTGCGTGAGATCACTTGCGATCTGCGGGGTGGTTGACGCCGTCCATAACGGGGATGTCCGTAAGCAGATACGGATCCACTCCTTCGAGACAGCCAATATTGTAAGCGTATTGGTTCGGTCTAGAGCGCCGCCGATGGTGAGTGTAGATGCCGCACCGAGAGCAGAAGAAATGCTCCGCGGTCTTGGTGTTGAACTGATATAGCGACAGCAGCTCCCGTCCCTGAACAACCCTCAGGCCTTGCAGTGGTACCGAGCCCATGGCGGCCCCTCTTCGGCGGCACAGCGAGCAGTTACATCGATGTGCATCCACGATGCCGTCCGGGATGTCGAGTTCAAGTACCACACCTCCGCAATGACAGGTGGCCCTGTGCGTGGGCCCTATCCGCTTGGTTCCGAGGTTCTTGATCATGGCGGTTACCTTCGAGTCTGGTCCAGCGAAACGCGCAGACTCCACCGAGCACACCCACGGTGTAGCCTCCGGTGTCCGTCGTCAACCGACGTGAGGCAGTGCCTGTGCCGCCCTTGAAGCCGTTGCACACCATCCCTGTACCGCCGCCGACATTGCCTTCCGCGATGGGGCCGGACTTGGCGGTGTTGAGCGCATCGAGGACATCCTGCGCGCGCACGTGCTGACCGGCCATGTCGTTGAGCGGAACGTCGGCGGTCTCCGCTACGACCGGATACCAGAACGAGCCCTGACGGTGGTTGGCCAGCCACTTGAAGGCCGCGTCGCGCACCACACCGACGCTGCCCGTGCCGGTAATTAGGATCGGCGTCTCGAGTACGCCGCTTTCCTCGAGCCAGTGGGTACCGGTCATATCGCCGTTGCCATTCCCGGCAAAATAGCCCGCAAACACAGCACGACTGTCCGCTTTGCCACGCGGAAGGATGGCGGTAACGCCGGTCCGGACCGGTCCCTTTCCGCGCACAAGCGGCCCGTCGCCCGAGATTAGAGTCGTGAACCCGACCTCCACGCCTGCGACATCGGTAATGCCGTTGTTGGTTCCTGGAGTTCCATCGAAGGGCACACCCAGGTCGCGAGCGCGAGGCTCAGGCCCGCTCGCGAAAGTCGTCGAGGCCAATGTCAGGCAGGCGAAGCCCAGCAGTGTGGCGCATACGTGTCTCATGCTCGTGTTATTCCTCATCACGCGAGGGTCATTCGCCAGGTGATCGGCTTCCATCGGCCGGCCCTCACAGTGAGCGCAATGAGCAAGAGTGCTGCGGCGAAGCTGACCGCGACCGCAATTACCGAAGCCTCCGGCCCGAACTCTCCGCCCGTGAGCAACCGCGGTCCGGTGAATGTCACGACGAAGACTCCCTTGCCGGCGGCGCCGCCCGATACTGCAGCGCCGAATATGCCTCCCTCGGTGAAATTCCAACCGAAGTGCAGTCCAATCGGTAGCCACAGGTTTGCAGTAAGTGCGTAAGCGGCGCCCAGGAGCACTCCCGCCTCGATGGCGACGGCCGCCGTGGATATGAGGCTAGCGCCGGGGTTCAGTGCGTGCAGCAGGCCGAAAAGCGCCGCCGAAAGAACCAGAGCCACCAAGGTGCCGCAGCTCTCCTCGAGGATGCGGAAGACTGCGCCTCGCACGGCGAGCTCCTCACCAACAGCCGCGAGGCTCGCACCCGCAAGGGCGGGAACCACATCGAAACCCGCAGACAGTCCGCGGAGCTGGGCCCACCCGCCGGCACGCATCAATCCAAGTACGGCAACGAAACCCACGAAGCCGGAAACGATGCCCGCCAGCGCCTGCCGCGCACGCGGCGAAACCTCGGTCGCCTGACGGCGCTCCATCCCATGAACGAGCGCCGCATAGATGCCGATCAATGCCGCCGCAAGCGCCATCGCCCCGCCGAGCGCCACCCAGTCGGCAGTTCTCATCGGCGTGTGGTGCAACGCCCAGCCGAGCGCGAGTCGCGCGCCAACGTAAGCCACCACGAGGATGACGAAAAACACTACGAGCCGCACCGGCGCCAGGCGACGCAGCGGTCGCCACCCGCGTTTGGGCACGGGCGACTCGACGGATGGGTTCATTTTCTTAACTCCCCGAGGGATTGGTGGCATCGAGTAGCCCCGGACGCGAGCCGCGCCTCGACCACTCATGCCTTGATCCCAAACAACTATACCGACAACTAACGTCTCAAGTCCTCGGGCGGTCTGCCTCGGGTGGCATCCGGACGACTGAAACGTTACGGACCCCCGAGGAATGCGACCTGCGGTGCGACGAACTCATTGGCGTTAGCTGCAAACCCCTACTTGGACAGTCATTCAAGACCGCAGGCCGGCAATGGCCTGCGCAGCAACGTAAAGCCCGAGCCCGATCACAAATATCGGGCCAAACTTGCGCCGGCGCGCGTCGAAATCGAACTCGCCATTACCGAACTCTGGCGCGAGAAGCCGCCACAATCCGATCGCCATCGTCACCATTCCAGCAAAGCATAGCCAAGCGAGTGCCCCATGAAGGTGCACGCCAGGGTCGCTGGATTTCGATAACGACACGTGCAAGTCGTTGCGCACCAACCCTCGGGTGCCGTACCCAATCATGAACACGGCTCCAATCATCCCGAGAGCGCGCATCCACCCCGAGGGTGTCCTGCCATCGGACCCATCATTCATCGCATCCCCCTCAACAGTGGCACTGCTTGCCCGAGTCCATGAACTGGATTCCAGAGGTCAGAAGCGAAATTTTCAATGTCCGAGTTGGCGGAAATGACGCGGACAGTCCCGCGGACCGCGCAGGGACGACCTCGGCCCTGGACATTTGTGAGTCATTGCGCAGGTAATGGCTAGCGGGACGCCTCTCCGACAACCAGGGGCGGTGCGGTTCGGGTGCTTGGTACTCTGCGGCGGTGGTGCCCAGTAGCTGTCGGTCTATACGGATAATGCCGCTAGTGCCCCTGCGCATCAGGCGATGCGGCCATACCTGAAATGATTTGCCATTTGAGCCCGGGCCCGTGTAGCCATGTGTGCATAACGCGAAGCGTGCTCGGTTTAGCCACACCGGTCGCATCGACCCACCGCATGTGGACACGGTACGCGACGGTGACATAGTCGCCCGTCGCCTGCATCGCCAGGCGCTCCAGTTCATAGGACTTGAGAGTTTCACCTACGCTGGTATGCGCGGCTATCCAGTCGGTGATGTGATGTGCTCCTTACGCACCGGCTCGGGGTTGCTCAAGGGCCAGCCAAGAAAGTCGCTGTGCCACAGATTTCGATAGCGCTCGAGATCACTAGACTGAACGCAGCGCCAGTAATTGTCTTCCAATGACCAGAGATCCTTTTCGTCGGGAGGAGATTGCCGTGCGATGAGCGGCGAGGCGAGCACCAGGGCTAGCATGGCAAGACACGCGATTCTGCTCATATGCACGGCTCTACTTGGAGTAGTCGTTTCTTCGATATCCCGTGACGGCTCATGCTGCAGGTATATATTGTGGGTCAACGTAGCTTGGGCCAGAGACATTAATCCATCCCGAAACTCGCGAATATCAAAACGGGGGTGACGAGCGATGGCAATCATTCTCGATCGCCGTAAGTTCTTGGTGGCTGCAGGGGTCAGCATCATGGCGTCTTCATCGTCCAAACCGTCCGCCGTTCGCGGCCAGCCGAAGACGCACGGGAATAGGCAATTGAGTCCCGCATTGGCCAACATCAAGGCATGCGTCTTCGATGTGTTCGGGACGGTCGTTGACTGGCGCACCTCGGTGATTGCCGACGCGACGAAGCGCGGCAAAGCCAAGAATCTGCAGGTCAACTGGGTGGAATTCGCCGATCGCTGGCGCATGGGGTACGCGCCCGCCATGGACAAAGTGCGCCATCGCGAGATCCCCTGGACCAGACTCGATGACTTGCAGCGCATGATTCTCGAGGACTTGCTCAAGCAATTCAAAATCGCGGGGCTCAGTGAAGCGGACAAGGCGGACTGGTCGCATGTTTGGCGACGACTCGCGCCGTGGCCAGACTCGGTCGAGGGCCTGACGCGTCTGAAGAAGAAGTACATCATCTCGCCTATGTCGAACGGCAATCTTGCACTCATGACCAACCTGGCTAGGTTTGGCGGGTTGCCTTGGGATGCCGTGCTGGCTTCCGATCTCGTGCAGCACTACAAACCTGATCGCGAGATGTACCTGTCCGCGCCGTTCTATTTGGACTTAAAACCGGAGGAGGTGATGATGTGCGCAGCCCACGCGGACGATTTGAAAGCGGCGCGCAGCTGCGGACTGCGCACCGGATTCATCTACCGTCCCGACGAGTTCGGCGGCGGTGCCGCCGGCATCCCGGCAACGGCGAACGCCGGCGACTTCGACTTGATTTGCGTGAGCATCATCGATCTGGCCCAGCAAATGGGCGCCTAGCTAACTTGCTGCGACCGTAATCACCATGCCCCCGATATCCATCTCACGCCGGCGATTCTTTGCGCAGGCAGCGGCCGCAGCAGTCGTCGCACCTTTTGTGCTGCGGCGGCGCTATCAAGCTCTTGCGCAGAGTCCTCAACAGTATTCCGAACGTGTGATCCGACTCGTTCGCGAATCACTCGTGATCGACATGCTCAATCAGTTCTTGTACCGGGATGACAAGCAGGCGCTGCTGCAGGATTGGCTGTCGCGAGCGGGAGCATTCAAGCAGCCGGACTTCGAGTTTTTCGTCAATTCAGGCGTCAATGCCATCAACTTCGGAGAGGGAGCGGCGTCGCTGCATGAGGCGACGGTGCTTTTCGACAAGTGGAACGGCTTCCTGCTGAACTATCCTCAATGGCTCACCCGGATAGACACCGTGAGGGATTTCGCGACAGCCAAGCGGGACGGACGTTACGGAATCGTCTTTGGGCTGCAGTCGAGCGCACAGTTCGAGACGTTGGACGCCATCGATACCTGCTACGCGCACGGCCAAAGGATCTCACAGCTCAGCTATAACTTCAGATCCCTGGTTGCCGACGGCGCTTTCGAGCCACACGACGCTGGGGTAAGCGAATACGGCGCGAAGGTGATCGAGCGCATGAACGGCCTCGGGATGGCGGTCGATCTCGGACACGCCAGCGACCGCACCAAGCTGGAAGCCTGTGAGATTGCGAAATCCCCGGTGATCCTGTCTCACGGTAACTGCCGTGCGTTGAACCCAAACGCGCTCCGCGCTTCGACGGATGAAGCCATTCGCGCTGTCGCGAAAAGTGGCGGAGTCATGGGAATCTCCTGCATCGCCTTCATGGTCAAGGGCACCGATCCGGTCACCGTCGACGATGTCGTCGATAATTTTGATCACGTCCGCGACTTGGTGGGCATCGAGCACGTCGGAATCGGCTCCGACGCGGGCATCGAGAGCAACGATCTCGGAGCACCGCAGTTACTCAAAGAGAAGCTCGCGACGGCCGATCCTCGCTACCGCGTTCACGGTACCCACGAGATCGTTGCGGGTCTGGAAGGGCAGAAAAGGATATTCGAGCTCGCCGCCGCTTTCGCGAGACGCGGTTACACGGACGAGCATATACGCCTGGTTCTGGGAGAGAACTGGCGCAGGGCTTTGAGCAACATCTGGCGCGCGTGATGCCGCGCGCGGCGCTTACGCCGTCAAACCGCGCAGGAATTTCACGCGTAGCTGTGTTACTGGCGCCGCAAGCTCCTGTTGAATGTAATGACCGGCGCCCTACACGACCTTCTTCTTTAGGGTGGGACGTTCGTCCATATCGCCTCGAAAGCTTCCTTTCCGGTTATCGTCCGGATGCATGCTCCTCGGAGCCGACGACATACCGTCGCTTCAGAGAATGCAGCGATCAGTGTCCACTTCGGGAATTGCAGCTGCTCACGTCAACTTGTTTGCCGGTGACCGGATTCGGGTATGGGAACTCAGGCACGTAGTACCCAGGATAGGACTCATAAGTAACGCTCGGTGGTGCATCGGGTGGCACCTCGGCGCTCGCCCCCGATTGTGGCACCGGGTATTGCTTCAATGCACCCGGAAGAAGGACATAGATGTCGCCGAAATAGTGCAGACTCGAGATGCGCCAAATGCCGCCCTGCTTGCGGAACTTCAAGTTGTAAACCCCTTCCTGCATGAGGAAGTCACCCTCACGGACAGCGACCATGCCGATGATGCGCGCGCGTCCGTTGGCATGCTGACCGTCGTGCTCGAGGCTCACGATCGGTTGCAGGATCAGATGGTTGTTGAGGCCGCCCCTGGAGGCCAGGCAATTGTGACCATGGCCAAAGAGCTGGATATAGAGTCGCTCAACACTCGCGCGTCCCCGATAGATTCCGCGCTGTGCGATCTCGACGAGCGCATCGTCGGAGAAGAGTGTCGTCGTCTCCTTCCACAGGCCCTTGTCGAAGTAATACCCATAGGCCCGGATCAGCCGCTCGATGCTGTCGACATCCTCGAGCGCGGTCACCTTGGCTTCCAGGGCGGCGAGTCGAGCTGCCGTGGCATCGGCTTGCGCCGCCTGCGTTGGGCCGGCAAATACGATGGCGAAGGAGCACAGGAATAGTCGCACTCGCATGCTGCTCTCCTCTTAATGGCTACCAAGCCGCTGCGGATCTCGGGAGGGTTTGCCCGCTAGCCTAGCACCTCTGTCGGAGGCTTCGCCCGATGCACGGAGCTGGTTCGCGCCCGGGTGTGTTCCCGCGCTGACATTCCCCCCTGAGCGCCGCCTCGCTATCCCAAGCAAATGACCGCCACTCGTGTGGGCGGGCCTCAGCCGCCGGCGATTGCGAGCGCTGCTCACGTTGCCGATTGCGATCGCGTTCCTGCTGTGCGGGGTTTTACTCCGGGTGAGCGGCGGATTCGATGCCTCGATCAAGGCACTGAGCGATGCGCGCCTGCGCGTGCAGAACGCAGCGGAGATCCACCTTCGCGTGGCACGAGCGCAGCCGGCCTGGGTGCAACGGTGGCATGGCTCCTCTTCAAGGGCGGCTCGCTCAGCACCATCGGCGGTCAATTCGCCAGGGAGGTACGATTCAAGCTGCTGATCCAGCCGCCCCTGATCGCCATGGGAATCGTATGGGCGTGTGCCATCGGTCTCATCGGCGGCAAGCTGCCTGCAATTCGCGCCGCACGCCCGCCCCGTCGCCCTCGCCCTGTGGCCGGTTGAGCCATAATGTGCGCCGGGGGGCCGGCGCGAGGCGCCGTAGAGAACAACGATGATCGCACTCACGCGCTCAGTCGATCTGACGATCGACCGCGCCCATCGTCGGGTGATCCTGGGTTCCAGTCTCGGCACCCTCTTCGAGTGGTATGACTTCTTCCTGTATGGGTCTCTCGCCACCACGATCTCGAAGCAGTTCTTCGCCGGTGTCAACGAGACGACCGGATTCATCTTTGCGTTGCTGACCTTCGCGGCCGGCTTTGCCGTGCGACCGCTCGGAGCCGTGATATTTGGAAGCCTGGGTGATCGCGTCGGCCGGAAGAAGACATTCCTCGCAACCATCGTGCTCATGGGCTCCGCCACGGCATTGGTCGGGTTGCTGCCGACATATGCGATGGCCGGCGTGGCAGCGCCCATTGCCCTGGTTGGCCTGCGGATGCTGCAGGGTTTGGCACTCGGTGGTGAGTACGGTGGCGCAGCCATTTATGTGGCCGAGCATGCGCCTGCGAACAGGTGCGGCTTGTATACCAGCTGGATCCAGACCACGGCGACACTCGGGCTGCTCTTGAGTCTCCTCGTAATCCTGCTCTGTCGAGCCGCT
>Ga0335083_10001852_pt1 | contig 28653 bp, 26 predicted proteins | sample Lox_Sample_42_FD_206716 | JGI IMG/M metagenome (GOLD analysis project Ga0335083, IMG submission 206716) | Soil microbial communities from Loxahatchee National Wildlife Refuge, Florida, United States - Lox_Sample_4.2 | ecosystem: Environmental > Terrestrial > Soil > Wetlands | place: USA...
CCTGGAAGTCCGCGGCCGCGCTGCGCAGCGCGGCCCGCGCCGGGGCGGCGCCGTAGGCGCGCGGCGGCGCGAGCGCCGCGGCGCGCTCGCTCTCGCTAGGCACCGGCGGGCGCGAGCAGCACCACCGCCTGGGCCGCCAGGCCCTCGCGGCGGCCGAGGAAGCCGAGCCCCTCGGTCGTGGTGGCCTTGAGGTTGACGCGCGCGACGTCCAGACCGAGGAGCGCGGCGACGTGCGCGCGGATCGCGGCGCGGTGCGGGGCGATGCGCGGCGCCTCGCCGATCAGGGTAAGGTCGACGTTCACCACGGCGAGCGAGCGCGCCGCGAGCAGCGCGAGTGCGTGCGCGAGGAAGCGGGCGCTCGCCGCGCCGCGCCACCTGGGATCGCTGTCGGGGAAGTGCTCGCCGATGTCACCGAGGCCGGCCGCCCCGAGCAGCGCATCGCACAGCGCGTGCAGCAGCACGTCGCCATCGGAGTGCGCCAGCAGCCCGTGGGTGTGCGGCACGCGCACGCCGCCGAGCATCACGTGATCGCCCGCGCCGAAGGCGTGCACGTCCAGGCCGCTGCCGATGCGCATCCCGCCGCCTGCCTCAGACATGGCGTGCCTTGAGAATCGCCGCCGCGAGCAGCAGGTCTTCGGCGGTGGTCACCTTGAGATTGCTGGCCGCGCCCTCGATCAGGCGCGGCGCCAGTCCGCGCCACTCGAGCGCCTGCGCCTCATCGCTCGGGGCAGCCCCGTCGCGGTGCGCGGCATCGAGGGCCTCACACAGCGCGCGGAAGCGGAACATCTGCGGCGTGAGCGCCCGCCACAGCCCGGCGCGCTCCGCGGTGGCCGCCACCGCCGGCGCCGCCGCGTCCCCGGCGGCGCGCTTGAGGGTGTCGGCGACCTTCACCGCGAGCAGTCCCCCCACCGCATCGCCGGCCAGTGCCGTGAGCAGCCGCTCGAGGTCCTGCCCAGCGAGGCACGGGCGGGCGGCATCGTGCACCAGCACCCAGTCCTCGCTCCCCGCGCTGCCTTCGAGAGCTGCGAGCGCGCTGCGCACCGAGAGGCTGCGGCTCGCGCCGCCGGGCGCGGTGTGCACCCGCCCGCGCAGCGGCAGGCGCGCGAAGTGGCGGTCCTCGGCGGCGAGCGCCACGACGATGCGCGCACAGCGCGCATCAACGAGAAAGGGTGCCAGCGCCCACTCGATCACCGTGCGGCCCTCGAGCGGGGCGTACTGCTTGGGGGTCGTCGCGCCGAAGCGCCGTCCGGTGCCCGCGGCGGGCATGACGAGCCAGTAGCGCATCGCGGATGGGACGCCCGCCTAACGCGCCGCGGCGGTCCGGGTCGGCGCCTGCGCGGTCGCGTGCGCCTGGGCGGGCACGACCTGATAGAAGGTCTCGCTGCGCGCGATCATGCCGAGGTCGCTGCGCGCGCGCTCCTCGAGCGCGTCCATGCCGGTCTTCAGGTCGCGCACCTCGGCGGCGAGCTGCTGGTTGCGCTCACCGAGGGCGGCGTTCTGCTCCTGCTGCGCGGCCACCGCGTGCTTCAGGCGCGCGACCTCGCGCACTCCATCCTCGGAGAGCCATACACGGTACTGCAGCAGGATGACGGCGACAGCCAGCGCGGCGGCGAGCCACTTCATGGGGAGGCAAGCCTAGCAGAGGGCGCCCTCTGGCGCGACGCGTTTCAGTGCGTCGGCAGTGCGGCGGCGGCACGCTCGGCGGCCGCGCGCCGCGTGGGCCAGACGCTGTCAAAGCGCTGCCGCACGCTCTCGCGCACCGCCCGCACCGCGAGCTCCGGGCGCCCGCAGTCAAAGGGCGGCTCGGGCGCGTACTCCAGCGCGAGCTGCAATTCCTGCGCGTACTCGCTGCCGGCGATCTCGGCCACCACGGTGAGGGCCATGTCGATGCCGGCGGTCACGCCGCCGCCGCTGAAGGTGCGGCCGTCGCGCACCACGCGCGCCGCATCCGGAATCGCGCCGAACAGCGCCAGCAGCTCGCGGAAGGCCCAGTGGCAGGCGGCACGTTTGCCCTCGAGCAGTCCCGCCGCCCCGAGCAACAGCGAGCCGGTGCACACCGAGGTCACGTAGCGCGACTGTCCTGCGAGGCGGCGCAGCTGCCCGAGGTAGGCCTGATCGAGCATCGCCTCGGCGGCCCCGAAGCCCCCGGGCACGCACAACAGCTGGCAGTCCGCGACCTCGGCGAGCCGCTCGAGGCGCGCGAAGGTGACCCCGCCGGAGGCCTTGAGCTCCCCGCCCGCCATCGAGGCGAGCACGCAGTGCGCTCCGGGCAGGCGCGCGAGCACCTCGAGCGGGCCGGTGAAGTCCAGCTGCGTAATGTGGGGGTAGAGGGCGAACACGACGGGAAAGGGGGCGTTCATGGCGATGCTCCTGCGCTCACGCGGCGGGCGGTGGTCCTGGATGGCGCATCATCGCCTTGCTATGCTCATGTCCGAAATGACGTTGTTCCCTCGTTTAAGGACATAGGGCCCATGGCGCGCCGGATCGCCTTCCTGCTCTTCCCCGGGTTCCAGCTGCTCGATGCCGCCGGCCCGATGGCCGCCTTCGAGATCGCCGCGCGCCTGCGCCCGGGCGCCTACGAGCTTCGGGTGCTCGCGCTCAAGGGCGGCGCCGTGCCGAGCTCGAGCGGCGCGAGCCTCGGCGCCCACGCCCTGGCGCGCGGCGAGGCGATCGACACCCTGATGGTGGTCGGCGGTGAGGGCACGTACGCGGCCGTGCACTCGCAGCCGACGCTGCGCCTGATCCGCCGCGCCGCGGCGCGCGCCCGGCGCGTGACGAGCGTGTGCTCGGGCTCGTTCCTGCTGGCCGCGGCCGGACTGCTCGAGGGGCGTGCCGCGACCACCCACTGGAGCGTGAGCGAGCGCTTCCGCAGCGCCTTCCCGCGGGTGCGCCTCGAGCCCGACCGCATCTTCGTGCGCTCGGGTGACACCTGGACCTCGGCGGGCATCAGCGCGGGCATCGACCTCGCGCTCGCGCTGATCGGCGAGGACCTCGGCGAGGCGGTGGCGCGGCGCACCGCGCAGTTCCTGGTGGTCTATCACCGCCGCCCGGGCGGGCAGGCGCAGTTCTCGGCGCTGCTCGAGCTCGAGCGCCCGGCGGGACGCTTCGCGGCGCTGCTCGAGCACATGCGCGCCCACCTCGGCGAGGCGCTCACGGTGGAGGCGCTCGCGGCACGCGCCTGCATGAGCCCGCGGCACTTCTCGCGTGCCTTCCGCAGCGAGACCGGGCTCACCCCGGCCAAGGCGGTCGAGCGGCTGCGCGCGGAAGCCGCGCGCGCCGAGCTCGAGAGCGGCACGCGCTCGGTGCAGCAGGTGGCGCGCAGCTGCGGCTTCGCGGATCCCGAGCGCATGCGGCGCGCGTTCGTGCGGCTGTTCGGCGCCCCGCCCTCGGCGCTGCGGCGCTGCCCGCCGCAGCCCGTGGCGCTGCTGCGCCAGGCGTCCTAGATGCGTACCGGGAAGGCGTCGCGCCCGGCGTAGCGCACCTTGCCGAGCTCGGCCTCGATGCGCAGCAGCTGGTTGTACTTGGCGATGCGGTCGGAGCGCGACAGTGAGCCGGTCTTGATCTGGCTGGCGGCGCTCGCGACCGCGATGTCGGCGATGGTGGCGTCCTCGGTCTCCCCCGAGCGGTGCGAGACCACCGAGGCGTAGTGCGCCTTGTCGGCCATGTCGATGGCGGCGAGCGTCTCGGTGAGCGTGCCGATCTGGTTGGGCTTGATGAGGATGGCGTTGGCGATGTGCCGCTCGATCGCCTCCTTGAGGATCTTGGTGTTGGTGACCAGCAGGTCATCGCCCACCAGCTGGATCTTCGCGCCCAGGGCGCGCGTGAGCGTGGCCCAGCCGTCCCAGTCCGACTCGCTCATGCCGTCCTCGATGGTGATGATCGGGTAGCGGGCGACCAGGTCGGCGAGGTAGCGGCTGAACTCGGCGGCCGAGAAGCGCCGCTTCTCGCTGGCGAGCTCGTAGTGCCCGTCGCGGTAGAACTCCGAGCTCGCCACGTCGAGCCCCAGATAGATGTCCTTGCCCGCCCGGTAGCCGGCCCTGTCGATCGCTTCCAGGATCAGGGTCAGGGCCGCCTCGTTCGAGTCCAGGTCCGGCGCGAAGCCGCCCTCATCGCCCACCGCGGTCGACAGGCCGCGCTCGGCGAGCAGCTTCTTCAGCGTGTGGAACACCTCGGCGCCGTAGCGCAGCGCCTCGCGGAAGCTCGGCGCGCCGACCGGCAGGATCATGAACTCCTGCACGTCGAGGGAGTTGTTGGCATGCGCGCCGCCGTTGACGATGTTCATCATCGGCACCGGCATCACCGGCTCGCGCCGCCCGCCGATCAGGTGCGCGAGGTAGCGGTACAGCGGCTCGCGCGCATCGCGCGCCGCGGCGTGGGCGGTGGCAAGGGACACCCCGAGGATGGCGTTGGCACCGAGGCGTGCCTTGTTGTCGGTGCCGTCGAGCCCGATCATGCGCGCATCGATGTCGGCCTGCGCGCGCGGGTCGGCGCCGATGAGCGCCTGGCGCAGCGCGGTGTTGATGTGCTCGACCGCCTTCAGCACCCCCTTGCCGCCGTAGCGCTTGCGGTCGTTGTCGCGCAGCTCGACCGCCTCGCGCGTGCCGGTGGAGGCCCCGGAGGGCACCGCCGCGCGCCCGAGGACGCCGGAGTCGAGCAGCACGTCGGCCTCGACGGTGGGGTTGCCGCGCGAATCGATGATCTCGCGCCCGCGGATGTCGGTGATCTTGCTCATCGCGATGCTCTTCAGGTCCTCGGCAGCAGGGATTCCTCGTACGGGACGCGCTTCACGGCGGCGTCGAGCTCGGCGAGCGTGGCGAGCAGCGGCGCCATGCGCGCGAGCGGCCAGGCGTTCGGGCCGTCGGAGAGCGCCTCGGCGGGCCGCGGGTGCGTCTCCATGAACAGCCCGTCGATGCCGCTCGCCACGGCGGCGCGCGCCAGCACCGGGATGAACTCGCGCTGCCCGCCGGAGGCGTGGCCCGCCCCGCCCGGCAGCTGCACCGAGTGGGTGGCGTCGAACACCACCGGGCACAGCGTCTCGCGCATGATGGCGAGCGAGCGCATGTCGGAGACCAGGTTGTTGTAGCCGAAGGAGAAGCCGCGCTCGCACACCAGCACCTGCTGGTTGCCGGTGGAGCGCGCCTTCTCCACCACGTTCTTCATCTCCCACGGCGAGAGGAACTGGCCCTTCTTGATGTTCACCGGCTTGCCCTGGGAGGCGGTGTTGACGATGAAGTTCGTCTGCCGGCACAGGAACGCGGGCGTCTGCAGCACGTCGACGACCGCGGCGACCTCCGCGAGCGGGCTGTCCTCGTGCACGTCCGTGAGCACCGGCACGCCGATCGCGGCGCGCACGCTCTCGAGCGCCTTGAGCCCCGCATCGACCCCCGGGCCGCGGAACGAGCTGCGCGAGGAGCGGTTGGCCTTGTCGTAGGAAGCCTTGAAAATGTACGGGATCTTAAGCCGCGCCGTGGCCTCCTTGAGCGCGCCGGCGATCTCCTGGCACAACGCCAGGCTCTCGATCACGCAGGGGCCGGCGATCAGGAAGAACGGCCGGCCGCCCCCGACTTCGTGTCCGGTGAGCTGCATGGGGTGCGGTCTCGGCCCGCGGGCGGCGGCGGGCCCTCAGGCCCCGGCCGCCTGCGGCAGCTGCGACGCGCGCTGGGCGCGCGCGGCGCGGATGAAGCCGGTGAACAGCGGGTGCCCGTCGCGCGGCGTCGAGGTGAACTCGGGGTGGAACTGCGTCGCCACGAACCAGGGATGCTGCGGCAGCTCGATCACCTCGACCAACCCGTCGCGCGAGAAGCCGGAGAAGCGCATGCCGGAGGTACGGTAGCGCTCCAGGTAGTTGTTGTTGAACTCGTAGCGATGGCGGTGCCGCTCCATGATGACATCGCGGCCGTAGATCTCGCGCGCGCGCGTGCCGGCCCCGAGCAGCACCTCCTGGGCGCCGAGGCGCATGGTGCCGCCCTTCTCCGAGGCATCGTCGCGCTGCTGCGCGCCGCGCACCTGGTCCTGCCACTCGGAGATCAGCGCGATCACCGGGTGCGGGGTGGCGCGGTTGAACTCGGTGCTGTTGGCATCGTGCAGTCCTTGCGCGTGGCGCCCGTACTCGACGATCGCCACCTGCATGCCGAGGCAGATGCCAAGGTAGGGCACGCCGTGCTCGCGCGCGAAGCGCGCCGCCTGGATCTTGCCCTCGATGCCGCGCTCGCCGAAGCCGCCGGGCACCAGGATCGCGTCCATGCCCTTCAGTACGTGGGTGCCGTGCTGCTCGATGTCGGTGGACTCGATGTAGTGGATGTTGACGCGCGTGCGGCTCTTGAGGCCCCCGTGCATCAGCGCCTCGTGCAGCGACAGGTAGGAGTCGCGGATCTGCACATACTTGCCGACCATGGCGATGTCGACCTGGCCGTCGGGGTTGGCCCGGCCGCTCACCACCTGGCGCCACTCGGCGAGGTCGGTGGGCGGCACCTCCAGGCGCAGCTTGTCGACGATGATGTCATCGAGCGCCTGCTCGTGCAGCAGGATCGGGATCCTGTAGATGTCGTCGGCGTCGATGGCCGAGATCACCGCGCGCTCCTCGACGTTGGTGAACAGCGCGATCTTGCGGCGCTGCTCCTCCGGCAGTGGATGCTTGCAGCGGCACAGCAGCACGTCCGGCTGGATGCCGATGCCGCGCAGCTCCTTCACCGAGTGCTGGGTCGGCTTGGTCTTGATCTCGCCCGAGCCGCCGACGATCGGCACCAGCGTGAGGTGCATGTAGACGCAGTTGTTGCGCCCGAGCTCGACCCCGAGCTGGCGGATGGCCTCGAGGAAGGGCAGCGACTCGATGTCACCGACCGTGCCGCCGATCTCTACCATGCACACGTCCGCGCCGTCGGCGCCGAGCTTGATGCTGCGCTTGATCTCGTCGGTGATGTGCGGGATCACCTGCACGGTCGCGCCCAGGTAGTCGCCGCGGCGCTCCTTGGCGATCACCCGCTCGTAGATGCGCCCGGTAGTGAAATTGCTGTTGCGCCCGGTGGTGGTGCGCACGAAGCGCTCGTAGTGCCCGAGGTCCAGGTCGGTCTCGGTGCCGTCCTGGGTGACGAACACCTCCCCGTGCTGGAAGGGGCTCATGGTGCCCGGGTCGACGTTGATGTACGGGTCGAGCTTGACCATGGCGACCTTGAGGCCGCGGGCCTCGAGGATGGCGCCGAGCGAAGCCGCGGCGATCCCCTTGCCCAACGAGGACACGACGCCGCCGGTGACGAATACAAAACGCGTCATAGTTGAGCTTCTGGGGATTCCCGCCGTATGAGGCCGCTGCCCGGACTGCCGGGAGCGACGACGGGCCAGCAGGTTAGCACATCGCGCCTGCCGGCGGGACCGAAAAGATTTCCCCTCAGCGCTCGAGCCGCCAGAGGATGCGCCCGCGGCGCGTGCTGCCCCTGCCCGCCTGCACCGAGGCATCCAGCCAGCGGTCCGCCACCGCCACGAGCTGCTCGCCGGCGTAGATCAGGGGCATACGGGCGCGCTCCTCGCGGGGTACGCGCGCTTCCTGCAGTAAGCCCTTGAGCGAGCGGCGCACTCCGCCGGCGAGCGGCCGCAGCCGCTCCCCGCCCGAGCGGGCACGCAGCATGAGCTCCGGTGGCAGCACGGCCAGATCGAGCGGCCCGCGCGCATCGCGCCTCACGGTCAGCGTGCCCGCGGGCAGCACCAGCGGCTCGTCCTCGCGCCAGTGCCAGCGCACCGTGGCCGAGACCGCCATGCCGGTGGCGCTGCGCGCCGCCGCGCCGCTGGCGAGCCTCAGCACGTCCGCCTCGCGCGCCACGCGCACGCCGGCCCAGGCGACGAAGGGCCGCGTGTCGGGGCGCGCCGCGAGCAGCGGGCCGGCGATCTCCTGCAGGCGCCGCGTGGGGGGCGGCTGCACGCCGCGGGCGGTGATCCAGTAGCGCAGCGCGTTGCGGCGCCGCTGCGCGGGCAGCGTGCGCAGCACCTTGGCCGAGAGCGCCGCGCCGATGGCCGCGCGCGCGGCGTCCGCCGCGCCGAGCTCATCGAGCAGCCGCTGCGCCTCGGCGGCGTGGCTGGCGCTGCGGGCTACGGTGAGCGCGGCCGACGGCCAGCGCTCGCGCAGCAGCGGCACGATGCGCGCGCGCAGGAAATTGCGGTCGAGGCGCTCGTCCTGGTTGCTCGGGTCTTCGACCCAGCTGAGCCCCTCGGCGGTGAGCCACGCGCGCAGCGCCTGCGCGGAGGCGCCGAGCAGCGGACGCACCAGGAGGCTGCGCGCCAGCGGGGCCACCGGCGCGATGGCCGCAAGCCCCGCCACGCCGGCCCCGCGCATGAGCTGCAGGAGCAGCGTCTCGAGCTGATCGTCCTGGTGGTGCGCGGTGAGCAGCACCTCACCGGGAGCGAGCGCGGCGGCGAGCGCGGCGTAGCGGGCGTTGCGCGCCCGCGCCTCCGGGGACTCCCCGCGCGTGCGGCGCACGCGCACGTCGAGCACCTCGAGCGGCACCCGCAGCGCGCGGGCGACGCTGCGGCAGTGCGCCGCCCACTCGCCGGAGGCGCTCTGCAGGTGATGATCGACGTGCAGCGCGCGCAGCCTCAGGCGCGGGCGGGAAAGGCGCGCGAGTGTTGCCAGCAGCGCCGTGGAGTCGCCACCGCCGGAGAAGGCCACGCACAGGGGGACCTGCGGGAACTGCGGCACCAGCTCGGCGAGGCGGGCGCGCAGCCAGGCCGGCGAGAACGCCGCGCGCGCGCGCCGCGCCGGAGCCGCCTCAGGCGGCGTTTTCGGCGAAGACACCGAAGCCGGCGATCTTCTCGGCGCGCGCCGCGCGCAGCTCATCGCGCGGCACGGCGTCGAGCGCGTCGAGGTACTTGATGAGGGCCGCCTTGAGGCTCGCGGCCACCGCCACCGGGTCACGGTGCGCACCCCCGAGCGGCTCCTCGATGACCTCATCGACGAGACCGAGCTTCAGCAGCCGGTCGGCGGTGAGGTTGAGTGCCTCGGCGGCGACCTCCTTCTTGTCCTGGCTCTTCCACAGGATCGAGGCGCAGCCCTCGGGGGAGATCACCGAGTAGGTGCTGTACTGGAGCATGAGCAGGCGGTCGCACACGCCGATGCCGAGCGCCCCGCCCGAGCCGCCCTCGCCGGTCACCACGGTGACGATCGGCACGCGCAGCACCGACATCTCGAAGAGGTTGCGCGCGATGGCCTCGCTCTGGCCGCGCTCCTCGGCGCCGACGCCCGGGTAGGCGCCCTGGGTGTCGATGAGGGTCACCAGCGGCAGCCCGAAGCGCTCGGCGAGGCGCATGAGGCGCAGCGCCTTGCGGTAGCCCTCGGGCTTGGGCATGCCGTAGTTGCGGCGCACGCGCTCCTTGGTATCGCGCCCCTTCTGGTGGCCGATGACCATGACCGCGCGTTGATCGATGCGCGCCAGCCCGCCGACGATGGCGCCGTCGTCGCCGTACATGCGGTCCCCGTGCAGCTCGTTGAACTCGCTGCAGATGGCGTTGACGTAGTCGAGCGTGTAGGGGCGGTGCGGATGGCGCGCGAGCTGGGTGATCTGCCAGGGCGTGAGGCTCGCGAAGATGCTCTGCGTGAGCTGTTTGCTCTTGGCCTGCAGGCGGCCGATCTCGTCCTGGATGTTGACCTCGGACTCCGAGGTCACGTGGCGCAGCTCCTCGATCTTGGCTTCGAGCTCGGCGATCGGCTGTTCGAAATCGAGGAAGGCAACGGCCATGGCGCTTACAGCCTACCCTAACTCAGCGGCCGTCGGCGAATGAGGCGCCGCCGCCGCTGGCGAGCGGGGCGCCGTAGAGCACCTGCACCGAGCCGCGCCCGGTGAGCGCCTCGAGCTGCTCGAGGAGCTCGCGGCTCGCGCGCACGCTCCACTCCGGGGCGAGCGTCAGCGCCCCGCTCGCGCTGCTGCCGGTGTACTCGATGGTGATCGGACACGGGCCGCCGCGCCAGGGCGCGAGGATCCCGGCGAGGCGCTCGTTGAGCGCCGCCGCCCCCTGGTGCGAGCAGCGGATGACCAGCCGCCGCGCCTCCTGCTCGCAGGCGCGGTCGAGCTCGCTCACGCGCCGCGCCGCGAGGCGCCAGGCGTCGCTGAACTCATCGAAGCGCAGCAGCCCTTCGATGAGAACGAGGGCGTCCTTGGCGATCAGCTCGCGGTGCTTCTGGTAGGTCTCCTCGAAGAGCGTCACTTCGAGGCGCCCGGTGCGGTCATCGAGGGAGAGGATCACGCGCGGCCCGCGCTTCTTCACCTCGTCGATGAGGCCCGCGACCGTCACCGCCCGACCGCCGCCGAAGCGCGGCTCGAGCCCGGGCACCGGGCGATCAGCGATCAGATCCCCGATGCGGTGCGTGACGAAGCGCGGCAGCCCGGCCTCGAATCTCGCCAGCGGGTGGCCGGTGAGGTACAGGCCGAGTGTCTCGCGCTCGCCGGTGAGCCGCACCGCCTCGCTCCACTCAGGCAGGGCCGCCACGCGCTGCGGGGCGGGCGTGCTGCTCTCGGCGGCGAGCCCGAAGAGATCGTCCTGCCCGGCCGCATGCGCGCGCGTGTTCTGATCCCCGAGCTGCATGGCCGCGCCGAGGCGCTCCATGAGCGTGGCGCGGTTCGCACCCAGGCCATCGAGGCTGCCGCTGCGCAGCAGCGCCTCGAGCACGCGCCGGTTCGCCTTCTGCAGGTCGAGCCGCCGGCACAGATCCTCGAGGGAAGCGTACGCGCCGTGCGCGCTGCGCTCGCCGATCAGCGCCTCGACGGCGCCGGCACCGACGCCGCGCACCGCGCCCAGGCCGTAGCGGATCTCGGCCGGCCCGCAGGCGGTGAACTCGTACACCGAGGCGTTGACGTCCGGCGGCAGCACCGCCAGCCCCATGTCCGAGCACTCCTTGATGAGCGTCACCACCTTGTCGGTGTGCTCCATGTCGGCCGAGAGCACCGCGGCCATGAACTGCGCCGGGTAGTGCGCCTTCAGGTACGCGGTCTGATAGGACAGCAGCGCGTAGGCGGCCGAGTGCGACTTGTTGAAGCCGTAGCCGGCGAACTTCTCCATGAGGTCGAAGATGTGCGCGGCGAGCTGCTCGCGCACCCCGCGTGCCACGGCGCCGGAGACGAACACCGAGCGCTGCTGCGCCATCTCCTCCGCCTTCTTCTTGCCCATGGCCCGGCGCAGCAGGTCGGCGCCGCCCAGGGTGTAGCCGGCGAGCACCTGCGCGATCTGCATCACCTGCTCCTGGTAGAGGATGACGCCGTAGGTGGGCTTCAATACCGGCTCGAGGCTCGGGTGCAGGTAGTCGATCGGGCCGTCGCTGCGGCCGTGCTTGCGGTTGATGAAGTCATCGACCATGCCCGACTGCAGCGGCCCGGGCCGAAACAGCGCTACCAGCGCCACGATGTCCTCGAAGCAGTCCGGCTGCAGGCGGCGGATCAGGTCCTTCATGCCGCGCGACTCGAGCTGGAAGACCGCCGTGGTGCGGCAGGACTTCAGCAGCTGGAAGGTACGCGCGTCATCCATCGGCAGCGCGCCGATCTCCAGCGCCGCGCTGCCTGCAGCGCGCTCGCGGTTGATCAGGCGCACGGCGCGGTCGATGATCGTGAGCGTGCGCAGCCCGAGGAAGTCAAACTTCACCAGGCCTGCGGCCTCGACGTCGTCCTTGTCGAACTGCGTGACCACGCTGCCGCCGGAGGCATCGCAGTAGAGCGGTGCGAAGTCGGTGAGCACTCCCGGGGCGATGACCACGCCGCCGGCGTGCATGCCGGCGTTGCGCGTCAGGCCCTCGAGCGAGCGCGCCAGGTCGATGAGGTTCCTGACCTCGTCCTCGCCCTCGTAGAGGCGCTTGAGCTCGGGCTCCTTCTCGAGTGCGGCATCAAGGGTGATGCCGAGCTCGAAGGGGATGAGCTTGGCGATGCGGTCGACGTAGCCGTAGGTCATGCCGAGCACGCGGCCGACGTCGCGCACCACGGCCTTCGCCGCCATGGTGCCGTAAGTGATGATCTGCGAGACGCGCTCGCGGCCGTACTTCTGGGCGACGTAGTCGATCACCCGGTCGCGCCCGTCCATGCAGAAATCGATGTCGAAGTCCGGCATCGAGACGCGCTCGGGATTCAGGAAGCGCTCGAACAGCAGCTCGTGCTGGATCGGGTCCAGATCGGTGATGCCGAGGCTGTAGGCCACGAGGGACCCGGCGCCCGAGCCACGCCCCGGGCCCACCGGCACGCCGTTCTCGCGCGCCCAGCGGATGAAGTCGGCGACGATCAGGAAGTAGCCGGCGAAGCCCATCTGGCAGATGACTTCGAGCTCGCGCTTGAGGCGCTCACGGTGCCCGGCCGGCTCGGCGCCGGCCCCAAAGCGCTGCGCCAGGCCGCGCGCGGCCTCCCGGTGCAGGAACTCCTCGGTCGACACCCCTGCGGGCAGCGGGTACTGCGGCAGGCGCGCCTCGCCGAGCTTGAGCGTCAGGCTGCAGCGGCGCGCGATCTCGACCGAGTTGGCGAGCGCCTCGGGCAGGTCGGCGAACAGCGCCGCCATCTCCTGCGGCGAACGCAGGTACTGCTGGCGCGAGTAGCGGCGCACGCGCCCGGGGTCGGCGAGCAGCGCACCGTCGTGGATGCACACCCGCGCCTCGTGGGACTCGAACTCCTCGGCCTTGAGGAAGCGCACATCGTTGGTGGCCACGACGGGCACGCCGCGGCGCGCGGCGAGCGCCACGGCCGCGCCGATGTAGGCCTCCTCGAAGGGGCGGCCGAGGCGCTGCAGCTCGAGGTAGTAGCGGCCCGGGAACAGCGCCAGCCAGAACCCGAGCAGCCGCTCGGCATCCTGCTCGCGCGCGTTCACCAGCGCGCGGCCGACGTCGCCCTCGGTCGCCCCGGAAAGTGCGATCAGGCCGGCGACGTTCGCCGCCGTGAGCCAGCTGCGCTCGAGGCGCGGGATGCCGCGCTCCTGGCCCTCGAGGTAGGCGCGCGTCACCAGGCGCGCGAGGTTGCGGTAGCCCTCGGGCGACTGGCACAGCAGCGTCAGGCGCGAAGGCGCGGCCCGCTCCCCCTCCTCCCGCACCAGCAGATCGACGCCCACCAGCGGCTTCACACCGCTCTTGAGCGCCTCGCGGTAGAACTTCACCATCGCGAACAGGTTGTGCTGGTCGGTGACCGCCACGGCGGGCATGCCGGCGGCGGCGGCGGCGGCGACCAGCTCGCTGATGCGCACCACGGAGTCGCTGAGGGAGTACTCCGTGTGCAGGCGCAGGTGAACGAAGCTCGAGGACATGCGCGCTCTTACTCGTCGGCCGCGGCGGCTGTCAAGAACGCCTCGTCCGCGTCGGCCTCGCTCAGGCAGCGTACCGGGCTGAAGGAGCGCCGGTGCTGGGGCGTGGGGGCGTGCTGGCGCAGCGCCTGCAGGTGCGCGGGCGTGCCGTAGCCCTTGTGGGTGGCGAGCTCGAAGCCCGGATAGCAGGCATCGAGTGCCTCCATCATGGCATCGCGGCAGGTCTTGGCGAGGATCGAGGCGGCGCTGATGGCGGCGACGCGCGCATCCCCGGCCACGATCGCCTCCTGCGTGCAGCCGAACGGCAGATCCGCGAGCTGCGGGCAGCGGTTGCCATCGACGCGCACGTGCGTCGGCGCCACCGGCAGCGCCAAGAGCGCGCGGCGCATCGCGAGCATGGTGGCCTGGAAGATGTTCAGGCTGTCGATCTCGTCGCGGTCGGCCCAGCCGACCGCCCAGGCGAGCGCGCGCGCGCGGATCAGCGCGGCCAGACGCGTGCGCTCGGCGGGGCAGAGGACCTTCGAGTCGGCGAGCCCGCGGATGCGGCGCTGCGGATTCAGGATCACGGCGGCCGCGACCACCGGGCCCGCGAGCGGCCCGCGGCCGGCCTCGTCGACCCCCGCGACGCGCGCGAGGTTACAGCCGAGGGGGGCGCGCATCGGCAGACTGATGCTCGGCGAGGCACTCGAGGATCGCATCCGCGGCGCGCGCCGCGCCTCCCAGGCGCAGCTGGCGGTGGATGGCCCTGAACTCCTCCTCGAGACGTTGCACCTGGGCGGGATCCTCCAGTTGTCGCAGCAGCGCCTGCGCGAGCGCCTCGCCCGTCACCTGCTCCTGGAAGAACTCCGGTACCAAGGCGCGGCCGGCGAGCAGGTTCGGCTGCGAAAAGTATCTCACCTTCACCACCCCGAGCCTACGCACTACGAAGGCCGTGAGCGCGCTGGTGCGATAGGCGACCACCATCGGCCGACCCGTGAGGAGTGTCTCCAGGGTGGCGGTACCTGAGGCGACGATGACGCCATCCGCCGCCGCAAGGGCCGGCTGCGCTTGCCCGTCGAGGAGCTCAATTGCTGGCGCGCCACGTACTTGCGCGAGTTCCCTCGCGAAGACCTCACGAATGACGGCCGAGGCCATGGGGGCGAGGAAGCGCGCGCCTGGGCGCGCGGCGGCGATGTGCGCCGCGGCGGCGATGAACGGCGCGGCCAGGCGCGTGACCTCGGCCAGGCGGCTGCCGGGCAGCAGCGCCACGGTGAGCGGCGGCGTGCCGAGGCCAAGTGCCGCGCGCGCGGCGGCGCGCCCGCTGCTGAGCGGGATCGCATCGGCGAGCGGATGACCGACGAAGCGCGCCGCCACCCCGTGCGCCTGGTAAAACTCGGTCTCAAATGGCAGCAGGCACAGGACGAGGTCGACCGCGCGGCCGATGGTGCGCGCCCGCCCCTGCCGCCACGCCCACACCTGCGGGCTCACGTACTGCACGGTGAGGATGCCGGCCGCCTTCAGCTGGGCGGCGAGGCGCAGGTTGAACTCGGGCGAGTCGATGCCGACGAACACGTCCGGGCGGGTCGCGAGCAGCCGCGTGCGCAGCGCGCCGCGCAGCCGCAGCAGCCGCGGCAGGTGCGCCAGCACCTCGGTGAAACCCATGACGGCGAGCTCCTCGGCGCCCGCCCAGCACTCGCAGCCCGCCGCGCGCATCTTCGGTCCCGCGACCCCGAAGCACTCGAGCTGCGGCACGCGCGCGCGCAGCGCCTCGATCAGGGCCGCGCCGAGCGTGTCCCCGGAGTGCTCGCCGGCCACGATCCCGACCCGCAGCGCGCGCGCGGGCCGTGCGGCGGGGACCGCGGCGCTCATCGCGCCAGGCTGCGCTTGGAGGCGTGGATGAAATCGACGAAGGGCTGCAGCTCGGCGTGCTGCGCGGCGAGCGCCGTCAGCCGCTCGAGGGCATCGGCGAGCTTGAGGTCGGAGCGGTAGAGGATGCGGTAGGCGTCGCGGATGTTCTTGATCTGCTCCTCGCTGAAGCCGCGGCGCTTGAGACCCTCGGAGTTGATGGTGTGCGGTACCGCGGGGTTGCCGTTCACCATCACGTACGGGGGCACGTCGCGCGAGAGGATCGAGCCGCCGCCGAGGAAGGCGTGCGCGCCGATCTTGGCGAACTGGTGCACCGCGGACAGGCCGCCGATGATCACCCAGTCGCCGACCTCGACGTGCCCGCCAAGGGCCGCGCAGTTGGCGAACACCGTCTGGTTGCCGATGTGGCAGTCGTGCGCCACGTGCGCGTAGGCCATGAAGAGGTTGTCGCTGCCGATGCGGGTCACGCCCTTGTCATGGGTGGTGCCGCGGTTCACCGTGCAGCTCTCGCGGAACACGTTGCGGTCGCCGATCTGAAGGCGCGTCGGCTCGCCGCGGTGCTTCTTGTCCTGCGGCGGCCCGCCGAGGGCGGCGAAGGAGAACACGTGGCAGTCCTCGCCGATGCTGGTCGGGCCGCTGATCACTACGTGCGGCTCGATGCGGGTGCGCGCGCCGATGGTGACGTCCGCGCCGATCACACTGAAGGCGCCGACGCTCACGTCCGGCGCCAGCTGCGCCTGCGGCGAGATGACGGCGCGCGGGTCGATCACTTGGCGGCCTCCGGCGCCACCATCATGTTGGCGTGCGCCACTTCCTGCTCGCCGACCAGCGCTGCAGTGGCGAGGCGCCAGATGCCGCGCAGCGAGCGCTCCAGCTGCGCGGTGAGCAGCAGCTGATCCCCCGGCACGACCGGGCGGCGGAAACGGGCGTCGTCGATGCCGACCAGGTAGAGGCGCGTGCTGTGGTCCGGAATCACCCCGCCGGTGACGAAGCACAGGATCCCGGCCGCCTGCGCCAGCGCCTCGATGATCATGACCCCGGGCATCACCGGACGCCCCGGGAAGTGGCCGGGAAAGAATGGCTCGTTGTAGGTGACGTTCTTGAGGGCGCGGATGCTCTTGCCCGGATGCAGCTCCAGCACGCGGTCGACCAGCAGGAACGGGTAGCGGTGCGGCAGGCGCTCGAGAATGGCCTGCATGTCCAGTTGGAGACCCTCACTCATCGTCGCCGCCCCGCTCCTCCGGCTCCTTCAGGCCCGCCGCCTGCTCCAGCGCGCGCACGCGACCCTCGAGCAGCGGCAGACGCTTGAAGCGTGCCACCAGGCGCCGCCAGGCGCGGGCCTCCTCGAAGGGGATGCCGGAGGAGTATACGCCGGCGCGCTCGATCGAGTGGGTGATCATCGCGTAGCCGGTGACTACGACATCGTCGGCGACGACGATGTGGCCGGCGAAGCCGGCGCCGCCGCCGATCATGCAACGCCGTCCGATGCTCGTACTGCCCGCGACGCCAACACAGCCGGCGATCACCGTGTGCGCACCGATGCGCACGTTGTGGGCGATCATGATGAGATTATCGAGTTTCACCCCGTCCTCGATGACGGTGTCCTCTATGGCGCCGCGGTCGATGGTAGTGTTGGCGCCGACCTCGACATCCGCGCCGACCTGCACGCTGCCCAGCTGCGGCACCTTGAGCCAGGTGCCGCGCTCGGGGGCGAAGCCGAAACCATCACCGCCGATCACCACGCCCGGCTGCATCACCGTGCGTGCGCCGATGCGCACGCGCGCGCCGAGCGTGACACGCGCCACCAGGCGCACGTCCTCCGCCAGCACCACGCCCGCCTCGATCAGGCTGTGCGGACCGACGTAGCAGCGCGCCGCGATGCTGACCCCCGGCCCGATCACGGTGAGCGGGCCCACCTCGGCACTCGGATCGATCTGCGCACCGGCGGCCACCTGGGCGCTCGGGTGCACTCCGGCGGCGAGCGGCGCCGGCGGGTGCAGGAGTGCCGCGATGCGCGCGTAGGTGGCGTAGGGGTTGCTGCTCACCAGCATGGCGGTGGGGCAGTCCGCCGCGGCGGCGGCATCCAGCACCACCGCAGACGCGCGCGTGGCGGCGAGCTGCGTGCGGTAGCGCGGGTTGGCGAGGAAGGCGAGCCCGCCCGGGCCGGCGCCGGCGAGCGTTGCCACGCGCTCGAGCTGTACCTGAGGGTCGCCGCGCAGCTCGCAGCCGAAGCGTACCGCCAGCTCTCCGAGCGCTACCGCCATGATGCGCGTGCCCTGCCCGCCCCCTCGCAGCTAAGCCGGCCGCAGTGCGCTTACTTCGTCGGCTTGGCCGGAGGAGCGGCCGCGGGAGCCGCCGGCTTCGGCGCTGCGCCGCCGTGCGCCTGCATCGCCGCGAGCACCGCCGGGGTGATGTCGTAGGTCGGGGTCGCGAAGATCACGACCTCGGCGGTCAGCACCAGGTCGAAATTGTTCGCCTTGGCGTAGGTGCGCACTTCCTCCCCGAGCGTGCGCTGCAGCTTGGACATCTCCTCGTTGCGCCGCGCCGTGACGTCGTCCTGGAACTCCCCGCGCGCGCGCTCGAAGTCGCGGGCGCCGTCGCGCAGCTCCTTCTCGGCGCGGGTGCGCTGATCGTCGGTCATGGTGGCGCCGTCCTTCTGCAGCTTGTCCTGCTTGGCCTTGAGCGACTGCTGCTGCGCCTGCAGGGTGCGCTCGCGCGGCGCGAACTCCGCGCGCATGGCCTCGAGCATCGCCTTGCCCTGCGGGGACTCCTCGAGGAGTCGCTGCGCATCCACGACCCCGATCTTCGGGTCTGCCCAGGCCGGCAGCGCGGCGAGCGCCGCCCCGGCTGCCAGTGCCCACACCGCCACCTTGCTGCTGATCAAACGCTTCACGGACCTACCTACCTCATATTTGTGCTAATTTGGGGCCGGACCCGCTCGGGCGGGACCGGCTTAAACACCTAGTATCGCGTAGAACGCGCCCCCGCTGCGCGCTCTTTTAACACTCGGGGGGCCGCCGCTAGAAGGCGTTGCCGACGGAGAACTGGAAGCCCTCGGTCTCGTCCCCCCAGGTCGTATAGCCGTTGCCGTGCTTCGCGTTCAGCGGCACCCCAAAACTGAACCGGAACAGCCCGAGCGGGGCCAGCCACTGCACCGCCACGCCCATCGAGCGGCGCAGGTCCGAGAAGCTGGTCAAGTTGTAGCTCTGCGGGCTCACCTGGTCCGGACCGTAGAACTTGATACTGCTGCCGGTCTGGTAGACGCCCCCCATGTCGTAGAACAGGCTCACCCGGGCGGTCTGCGCCCACTTGGCGGGCATCGGGAAGATCAGCTCGTTCTGGTTGGTGATGCGCATGTTGCCGCCGTAGGGGTTGCCGAACTGGTCCTTCGGCCCGAGGCGGCTCTCGCGGAAGGCGCGCACGTTGTCGGGCCCGCCGCCGAAGAACTGCCGGAACGGCGGGATCGAGGTCGTGGTGCCGAGCGGGGCACCGTAGTCGATGCCGGCCAGGAAGGAGAACGTGAAGCGCCTGCCCAGCGGCACGTACTTGATGAACTGGTAGTTGCCGATCCAGTAGCGCACGTTGCTGATCGGGAAGGTGGCCGACATCGAGATCGACTGGCGCATGCCGCGGTCGGCGAACAGGGTGCGGTTGCGCGTGTCCCAGTCCCAGCCGAGCACGCCCTCCAGGGTCTGGAAGTTGGTGCCGTAGAAGACGTAGATGTTGTTGGTCGCATCATCGTGCGCCACGCGGCTGTAGGGATGGCCGTTCTGCTGCACCCACTGCTGGGCCTGCTCGGCGCTGCTCAGGGAGTTGGTGAGCAGCTGCGAGCTGTTGAAAGCCACGCCGAAGCGAAAGTACGAGTACTCCGTGATCGGGTAGGCCCAGGTCGGACCGAGGCTGAGCGTCTCGGAGGAGAACTGCGAGGACGAGGACACGAACTGCGTCACGTCGCTGTAGGTGACCGAGATGGTGCGCTGCAGGTTGTCGACGTTGGTGTACGGGTTGGTCCACTGGACCGTGTATACCTTGCTGTAGGCGCCGCCGTTCAGATTGATGGCGACGCGCTGACCGGTGCCGAGGAAGTCCGAGTCGGCGTAGCTGCCGTTCAGCTGGAACTTGTAGGTCTCCGAGTAGCCGATGCCGCCGGAGAGCTGTGAGGCCGGACCCTCCTCGATCTTGTAGTTGACGTCCACCATGTCGGCGGAGCCGGCCACCGGGGTGGTCTCGAAGTCGACCGTCTTCACGTACGGCAGGCGCTGGATGCGCTGCTTGGAGCGCTCGAGCGAGGTATTCGAGAGCCAGCCGCCCTCGAGCTGGCGCATCTCGCGGCGCAGTACCTCATCGTTGATGCGGTTCGCGCCGGTGAAGCTGATGTTGCGCACGTACACGCGGTTGCCCGGGTCGACGAAGAAAGTGAGCGAGACCGTGTGGTGCTCGTTGTCCGGGGTCGGCACCGGCTCGACCTTGGCGAAGGCGTAGCCATCGCGCCCCATGCGGTTCTGCATCAGCTCCTGGCTAGTGGTGATCAGCTTGCGGTTGAAGGTGTCGCCCGGGTGGATGAGCGCCAGCTGCTCGAGCTGCGCGCGCGGCACCACGAAGGTGCCGGCCAGCTTGACCTCCGAGACCTTGTAGATCTGGCCCGGGTCGACGTTGACCGTGATGAAGATGTCGTCCTTCTCAGGAGTGATCGCCACCTGCGTCGACTCGATCTGGAAGTTCGCGTAGCCGCGATCCATGTAGTAGTTGCGGATCTTCTCCAGGTCTCCCTGCAGCGACTCGCGCGAGTAGCGGTCGTCCTGCTTGTACCAGGACAGCCAGTTGGGGGTCTTCAGCTCGAGCGTGTCGAGGATGTCCTTGGACTTGAACTGGGTGTTGCCGACGACGTTGATCTCGCGGATCTTGGCGCGCGAGCCTTCCTTGATGTCGATCTTGATCTTGACGCGGTTGCCGGACTCCTCCTCGACCTTGGTGTCGATCCTGATGCCGTACTTGCCGCGCGAGTAGTACTGGTCGGTGAGGTATTGGGTGACGTCCTCGAGCACCGAGCGGTCGAAGGTCTTGCCGGTCGCCAGTCCCACCCCGCGCAGCGACTTCTGCAGGTCCTCGGTCTTGATGTCCTTGTTGCCGGTGATCTCGAAGCTCTCGATCGAGGGGCGCTCGGCCACCACGACCACCAGCGTGTTGCCCTCGCGCCGCATCTGCACGTCGCGGAAGAACCCGGTCGCGTACAGCGCCTTGATCGCCTCGCGCACGCGCGCCGGCGTCAGGTGATCGCCGATGTTGACCGGCAGGTAGTTGTAGACCGTGCCCTCGGAGACGCGCTGCAGGCCCTCGATGCGGATGTCGCCGACGGTGAAGTCCGCCGGCAGCTGGGTCGTGGTCTGCGCGAGCGCCAGCACACAGCGCAACGCGAGCAGCACGCCCGCCAGGACCATCCGCGTCTTCATGCTCCCATCACCAGACATCTCTCTCTTCGCGCGCGCTCGGGCGCGCTCTTCAACAAGCTCATGCACTGCACTACTAAAGGGCCGCCGGTCACAGTGCGCCGGCGGTCACTGACGGGGCTAGCGGCCCCCTAAGACACGCTCAACTGAACTGGCGCGCAATATCGTTGTATAGCGCGACACCCATCAGGACGATGAGCAGGGCGATCCCCACCTGCTGTCCGAAGACCTGCGCACGCTCCGACAGCGGACTGCCCTTCAGCCACTCCGCCAGCTGGAACATGATCTGGCCGCCGTCGAGGATCGGGATCGGCAGCAGGTTGAGGAAGCCGAGCGACAGGGACAGGATCACGAGCGTCTGCAGGAAGGAGCTCGCGCCGGCCTCGGCCGACTCGCCGGCGAACTCCGCGATCGACAGCGGGCCGCTCAAGTTCTTCAGCGACACCTTGCCCATCACCATGCGCCAGAACAGCACCGCCTGGAACTCGGTGAGGTTCCAGGCACGCTCGGCGCCGTGGCCGAGGGCCTGCAGCGGCGTGAGATCGGCATGCACCAGGAGCGGGTCGGTGATCTTGCCCGGACCGATGTGGATGCGGCCGATGCGCTTGCCGCCGGTCTGCTCGCTCGCGACCGGGACGCTCACGGTGTGAGTGGCGGCGCCGCGCTGGTACTCGATGCTGATGCGCTGACCGGGGCGCGCGTTCACGTAGTCGGCCACCTCGCGGAAGTCGCTCACCGGCGTGCCATCGAGGCTGACGATGCGATCACCGGGGGCGAGGCCGGCCTTGGCGGCCGGGCCATCGCGCTCCACGTGTCCGAGCACCGGCGGCACGGGCGGCACGTAGAACTGAAAGCCGAGTCCCCTGAACAGCTCCGCCGGCTCGGTGAGGTGGCGGCGCTGCTCGGCATCGGGCAGCTGCAGCTCGAGGTTGCGCGTCTCGCCCGCCGCGCCGCGCACGGTGAGGGTCAGGGAGCCGCGGCCGCTCACCGCATCGAGCAGCCCGAGGACGACATCGCCCTGGCCCGGCACCGCGGTGCCATCGACGGCGATGATCTCGTCCCCGGCACGCAGCCCCGCGTGTGCGGCGATCGAGTCGGCGGTGACCTCGCCGACCTTGGGCCGCACCTCGTTGATGCCGTTGACCCAGAACATGCCCCACAGCACCAGCACCGCGAACAGGATGTTGAAGGTGGGGCCGGCCAGCAGGACCGCGATGCGCTGCCAGGGGGGGCGGCGCGTGAAGGAGCGGGCGAGCTCGTCCGGGGGCACCGGGCCCTCGCGCTCATCGAGGAGCTTGACGTAGCCACCGAGGGGTATGGCCGCGAGCACGTACTCGACGCGGTCCGCGCCGCCGACCCACTTCAAGAGCGGCTTGCCAAATCCCACCGAGAAGCGCAGCACCTTGAAGCCGAGCCGGCGCGCCACCCAGTAGTGGCCGAACTCGTGCACGGTGACCAGGAGGCCAACCACCACGGCGAACCAGAAGACGGTCCAAAGAAGATTCATGCGTGAGCGCCCTTCGCTGCTGCACTTCTTGTCATGCTGCGGATCTGCTCACGCGCGCGCGCCCGGCCCTCCGCGTCTGCCGCCAAGACCTCGTCCAGAGCCCCCGGCGCGCCCCCCGTGCACTGTTGCACCACGGCTTCAATGACCGCCGCGATGCCGGGAAAGTTCAATCGGCGCTCGAGGAAGGCCGCCACCGCGACCTCGTTGGCGGCGTTCAGCAGCACCGGGTGCAGCCCGCCGGCACGTGCCGCCGCCTGCGCCAGCGCCAGGCAGCGGAATTTCTCGGTATCCGGCGCCCGGAAGTCGAGCCGCCCGGCCTTGAGCAGGTCGAGGAATTCTACACCGGAGTCGACGCGCTCGGGCCACGCCAGCGCATGCGCGATCGGCGTGCGCATGTCCGGGGCCCCGAGCTGCGCGAGCACCGAGCCATCCACGTACTCGACCAGCGAGTGCACGATGCTCTGCGGGTGCAGCAGGATCTCGACCTGCGCGGGGTTCAGGCCGAAGAGCAGGCAGGCCTCGATGAGCTCCAGGCCCTTGTTCATGAGCGTCGCCGAGTCGACCGAGATCTTGCGCCCCATGACCCAGTTCGGGTGCGCGCAGGCGGCCTCGGGCGTCACGCTCTCGAGGGCCTCGCGCGGGGTGTCGCGGAAGGGCCCGCCGGAGGCGGTCAGCAGCACGCGCCGCAACCCGGGCGGGGCGAGCCCCGGGCGGGCACTCGGCGGCAGGCACTGGAAGATCGCGTTGTGCTCGGAATCGATCGGCAGCAGCGTGGCGTTGCTGTCGCGCACGGCGGCGAGCAGCAGCGGCCCGGCCATGACGAGGGATTCCTTGTTGGCGAGCAGCAGGCGCTTGCCGGCACGCGCGGCGGCGAGCGTCGAGCGCAGCCCGGCGGCACCGACGATGGCCGCCATGACGCACTCGACCTCCTCGAGTGCGGCGAGCTCCTCGAGCGCGCCGGGGCCGGCCAGCACTCGTGTGCCGGGGGCCTGGGCGCCGATGAGCGTGCGCAGCTCCGCAGCGGCGGCCTCGTCGGCGAGCGCGGCGTAGGCGGGACGGAAGGCGAGGACCTGGCGCGCCAGCTTCGCGGCGTTGGTGTGCGCGGCGATCGCCACCGTGCGGAAGCGCTCGGGGTGGCGCGCCAGCACGTCGAGCGTGCTCTCACCGACCGAGCCGGTGGAGCCGAGAACCGCGACGCCGATCACTGCAGCACCCCGAAGAGCATCAGCCCCACGTATAGCACGGGTGCGGCCGCGGTGATGCTGTCGATGCGGTCCATGACCCCACCGTGGCCCGGGAACACGGTGCCGGAGTCCTTCAGCCCCGCGTAGCGTTTGAGGAGGCTCTCGGTGAGATCGCCCACCACCGAGAAGGCCACCGCCGTCAGGCACAGCAGCACAAAGGGCCCGGTGGGCAGGCGGAACCAGGCCGCGCCGGCGAGCGCGACGAGTGCGCTCAGGGCCAGCCCGCCGAACACACCCTCCCAGGTCTTGCCCGGGGACACCTGCGGGGCGAGTGGCACGCGCCCGTAGTGCTTGCCGGCGAAGTAGGCGCCGATGTCGGCCGCCCACACCAGCACGAGTGCGAACAGCACCCACTGCGCGCCCTCGACGAGCGTCAGGCGCAGCCGCATGAGCGCGAGCCACGAGGGCACCAGCGCGAGAATCCCCGCCAGGCCCGCGGACCAGCCCGCCACCTGCCGCGGCGCCAGCATCACCCACACGAGCGCCACGAGCCACCAGGCGAGGGCTATGCCCAAAAGCAGCGTGCGCCCGGTAGCGCTCGCCGACACCGACCAGGCGGCGAACATCAAGACGCCGATGAGGACGGCGTAGGCGGCGCGCAGCGCCTCGGACGGCAGTTTCAGGAACGCCGACCATTCCCAGGCGCCGAGCAGCACGATGGCGCTGATGAACACCACGGTGAACACCGGCGGCAGCGCCAGGAGCACGATGAACAGCGCCACCGCCAGCACCACGGCGGTGAGGATGCGCTTGCGCAGCCCCTCGCTCACGATGCGCGCTGCGCCTTGGTCTGGCCGAAGCGCCGCTCGCGCCCGGCGTAGTAGCCGAGCGCCTGGGAGAGCTCGGCGGCACCGAAGTCCGGCCACAGGCAGTCGGTGAAGTACAGCTCCGCGTAGGCCGCCTGCCACAGCAGGAAGTTGCTGAGCCGCTGCTCCCCGCCGGTGCGGATCAAGAGATCCGGCTCGGGCAGTCCGGCGAGCGACAGGGCGCCGCCGAGGCGCGCCTCGGTGATCTCCTCGGGGCGCAGCGCGCCGGCGGCGCACTCGCGCGCCAGGCGCCGCGTGGCCTGCACGATGTCCCAGCGCCCGCCGTAGCTCACGGCGATCTGCAGCTTCAGGCCGGGGTTGGCGGCGGTACGCTCCTCGGCCGCCGCGATGCGCGCCTGCAGCCGCACGGCGAGCACGCCGCGCTCGCCGATGAAGCGCACCCGCACGCCTTTCTGGTGCAGCTCATCGAGCTCACGGTCGATGGCCTCGAGGAACAGCCCCATGAGACTGGCTACCTCGGCGGCCGGGCGCGACCAGTTCTCGCTCGAGAAGGCGAACAGCGTCAGCGCCTCGATGCGCAGCCGCGTGCACTCCTCGACGCACATGCGCACCGGCACGAGCCCGGCGCGGTGGCCGGCCGCGCGCGACTCACCGCGCGCCGCGGCCCAGCGGCCGTTGCCGTCCATGGTGATGGCGATGTGGCGCGGTAGCGCCTGGGGGGAGCGCTCCGCCATCACACCTGCATGACCTCTTTCTCCTTGGTGCTGAGCAGCGCCTCGACGTCGGCGATGAACTTGTCGGTGAGCTTCTGCACCTCGGTCTCGGCGCGACGCTCATCGTCCTGGGAGATCTCCTTCTCCTTGAGCAGCTCCTTGATGTCGGTCATGACGTCGCGGCGCACGTTGCGCACCGCGACCCGCGCGTTCTCGGCGTCGTGGCGCAGCACCTTGGTGATCTCGCGCCTGCGCTCCTCGGTGAGCGGCGGCATGGGAATGCGGATCACGGTGCCGGCGGTCATCGGCGTGAGGCCGAGGTCGGACTTGAAGATCGCCTTCTCGATCGCCTGCACGACGCTCTTCTCCCACGGCGAGATCACGAGCGTGCGGCCGTCCTCGACCGCGATGCTGGCGACCTGCTGCAGCGGCACCTCGGAGCCGTAGTAGTCGACCTTCAGGTGCTCGACCAGGCTCGGGTGCGCACGTCCGGTGCGCAGCTTCTTCAGGTCGGCCTGGAAGGTGGCGACACATTTGGCCATGCGCTCGCGCGCGTCTTTCTTGAGATCTTCGAGCATGGGCTTCTCTCCTCGGGCTTGGCGGCCGCCTCAGGCGAGCGTCACGGCCGTGCCGACGTCCTCGCCGCGCACGATGCGGGTGAGGTCCCCGGAATTGTTGAGGTTGAAGACGCGCAGCGGCAGGTGATTGTCGCGGCACATGACGATGGCGGTGGCGTCCATCACGTTCAACTTGTCGTTGAGCACCTTGTCGAAGGTCAGGTGCGCGTAGCGCACCGCGTTCGGGTTGCGCGCCGGGTCATCCGAGTACACCCCGTTCACCTTGGTGGCCTTGAGCAGCACGTCGGCGCTGATTTCGATGGCGCGCAGCGCCGCGGCCGTGTCGGTGGTGAAGAACGGGTTGCCGGTGCCGGCGGCGAAGATGGCGATGCGCCCCTTCTCCAGGTGGCGCACCGCGCGGCGGCGGATGTAGTCCTCGCATACCTCGTTGATGCGGATCGCGGACATGACGCGCGCGTGCAGGCCGAGGCTCTCGAGCGCGTCCTGCATGGCGAGCGAGTTCATCACCGTGGCGAGCATGCCCATGTGGTCGGCGGCCACGCGGTCCATGCCGGCGCGCGCCAGGCCCGCGCCGCGGAAGATGTTGCCGCCGCCGATCACCACCGCGACCTGCACGTCCATGTCGCGGATGTCCTGCAGCTCCCCGGCGATGCGCTTGATCACGGCCGGGTCGATGCCGTAGTCCCCGCCGCCCATCAGGGCCTCGCCCGAGAGCTTCACCAGGATCCTCGAGTAGGCCGCCTTGCCCTGCGTCATCGTCGTATTCTCCGTGCTGCGCGTTTCCGATGGAAAAAACCCCGCGCGCGGCGGGGTTCTCTCCGTGAGGCTCGCCCGTGGCGCGTGCCGTCAGTGCCGGACTTGGGGGCCGGCACTCTTCACTTGCGCCATGACCTCGGCCACGAAGTCGTCCTGCTTCTTCTCGATGCCGGCGCCGACCTCGAAGCGCTCGAAGGCAAGCACCTCGGCTTTGGCCCCCTTCAGGAGCTTCTCCACCGTCACCTCCGGGTCCTTCACGAAGGCCTGCCCGGCGAGGGTGATCTCGCCGAGCGCCTTGCGCAGGCGGCCCTCGACCATCTTGGCGACGATCTCCGGCGGCTTGCCTTCGTTCGCGGCCTGCTCGCTGAGGATCGCGCGCTCCTTGTCCAGCACCGCCGCCGGCACGTCGGCCTGCGAGCGGTAGCGCGGGTTGCTCGCCGCCACGTGCATCGCCAGGTCGTGCGCCAGCTGCTGCGTGCCGCCCTTGAGGGCGATCAACGCACCGATGCGCGTCCCGTGCACGTAGGCGCCGAGATGATCGGCGGCGCTGAGCAGGCTGAAGCGGCGCACGCTGATGTTCTCGCCGATCTTGGCGATCAGGGTGCGGCGGCGCTCATCGACGCTCTCCCCGCCAGCCAGCACCGCGGCACTGAGCGCCTCGAGGTCCTTGGGCCGGGCGGCGAGCGCACATTCGGCGACCGCGTGCGCGAAGCCGCGGAAGTCCTGCTCGCGGGCTACGAAGTCGGTCTCGCAGTTGATCTCGATCATGGCGGCGCTCTTGTGGTCGGCGCTGCGTGCAATCACCACCACGCCCTCGGCCGCGACGCGGGTCGCCTTCTTGTCCGCCTTGGCCAGGCCCTGCTTGCGCATGAGCTCGGCGGCGGCGTCCAGATCGCCCTTGGTCTCCACGAGCGCCTTCTTGCACTCCATCATGCCCGCGCCGGTGCGCTCGCGGAGCTGCTTCACTGCCTCTGCTGTGATGTTCATGAGAGCTGTTTCTGCCTTAAGTCCGTTGGGCTCATTCGGCCGATCCGGCGCCGGCCCCGCCGCGCCCGCCCTTGCGACGCCCCGCCGCGCCGCTCGGGCGACGCGTGACCGCCGCCGGCGGCGGCACACTGCCGGCCGCGACGGTCGCCTCGGCCTGCTCGTCCAGCTCCAGATCATCCTCCTCGGTAGCAGCCGCGGGGCCAGCCTCGGCGCCGGCGGCAGCCGGGGCCTGGGCGGCGGCGGGCACGCGCCGGCGCGGCGGCGCCTTCTTGCGCACCGCGGCCTGGGGACGCTGCCGGCCGCGCGGGCTCTTCTTGCGCGGGTTGCCGGCCTCGTCGAGCTCGACGAACTCGTCCTCGCCGACGGCCACCTGCGGCACCGACTCCTTGCCCTCGAGCACCGCATCGGCGATGCCGGCGGCGTAGAGGTTGATGGCGCGCATGGCGTCGTCGTTGCCCGGGATCACGTAGTCGATGCCGTCCGGGGAACAGTTGGTGTCCACCACCGCCACCACCGGGATGCCGAGCTTCTTCGCCTCGTGGATGGCGATGTTCTCGTGGCCGACGTCGACCACGAACAGCGCATCCGGGAGCGATTCCATGTTCTTGATGCCGCCCAGGCTCCTCTCGAGCTTGTCCATCTCGCGCCGCAGCTGGGTGGCCTCTTTCTTGCCGCGCTTGTCCAGCGCCCCGGAGGCGGCCAGCTCGGTGATCTCCCCCAGGCGCTTGATCGACTGGCGGATGGTCTTGAAGTTCGTGAGCATGCCGCCGAGCCAGCGCTGGTTCACGTACGGCTGTGAGGCGCGCTCGGCCTCGCTCTGGATCGACTCGCGCGCCGAGCGCTTGGTGCCGACGAACAGCACCGTGCCGCCGTCGGCGATCACGCCCTTGATGAAGTTCGCCGCCTCCGAGTACATCGGCTGCGTCTTCTCGAGGTTGATGATGTGGATCTTGTTACGCTCACCGAAGATGAAAGGGGCCATCTTCGGGTTCCAGAAGCGGGTCTGATGTCCGAAATGGACTCCCGCCTCCAGCATCTGTCGCATGGACACGCCGGGCATGAAAGCTCCTGAGTTTGGGTTGAGCCTCCGCGCACCCCCGTGACCATCCGGCTGTTCGCCCCCGCGGGGGCTCACCGGCCGGACACCCAGTCACTCGGGATCGTGATGCGCGTGTGGGTTGCGTTGCCAAAAAAGGCGGCGCTTTATACCATGAAGACCTCGTCGGAACAATGTCTTACGGATGTGGCGCCGCCCTTGCCGGGGCAGGACGCCGGCCCCATCTATATGCCCCCTATGCACGTGACCATTAAGACCCCGGAAGAGCAGGAAAAGATGCGCACCGCCGGGCGCCTCGCGGCCGAGGTGCTCGACATGATCGGCGAGCACGTGGTACCCGGGGTGACCACGGAGGAGCTCGACCGGCTCTGCCACGACTACATCGTGAACGTACAGCGCTCGGTGCCCGCGAACCTCAACTACCGCGGCTTCCCCAAGACCATCTGCACCTCGGTGAACCACGTGGTCTGCCACGGCATCCCCAACGAGAAGCGCCTGAAGGCCGGC
>Ga0335083_10001854_pt1 | contig 28639 bp, 31 predicted proteins | sample Lox_Sample_42_FD_206716 | JGI IMG/M metagenome (GOLD analysis project Ga0335083, IMG submission 206716) | Soil microbial communities from Loxahatchee National Wildlife Refuge, Florida, United States - Lox_Sample_4.2 | ecosystem: Environmental > Terrestrial > Soil > Wetlands | place: USA...
GTCTCCGCGCACGTGATGATCATTCCGCCCCGTTTTGCCACGAACACCGACGCACCCATCGTCGAGCGGCCCGGGTGTTCGAAGACGATGTCTACGTCGCGGCCGACGAGGCTGCGGATCTTCTTGCCGAACCGCAGCCACTCGGTCGGGTCCTGCTCGGTGTCGTCGGCGTTCCAGAACTTGTAGTCGTCGGCACGGCGGTCGATCACCGCGTCACAGCCCATGGCGCGCAAGAGCTCCGCGCGCTTCTCGGACGACACCACGCCGACCGGGGTACCACCGCCGTTCAAGACGTATTGCGTCGCGTACGCGCCGATCCCGCCGGTCGCGCCCCAGACCAACACCGCCTGACCCTGAGTCATCTGCGAGCCGTTCTTGCTGACGATCATCCGGTAGCTCGTCGAGTTGCAGAGCGCGTTGCACGCCGCCTCCTCCCACGTGAGGTGCGCGGGCTTCGGCATGAGCTGGTTCGCTTTCACCACCGCGATCTCGGCCAGGCCGCCGAAGTTCGACTCGAACCCCCAGATGCGCTGGTTCGTCGCCATCATCGAGTCGTCGTGCGCGGACGGGTCCTGGTCGTCGACGTGCAGGCAGTGCACGGTCACGACGTCGCCGGGCTTCCAGTTGCGCACCGCGGAACCCACCCGCAGCACGACTCCGCACGCATCGGACCCGATCACGTGGTACGGCTGGTCGTGGCGCTTCCCCCACACGCTCTCGCGACCGAGCCGCTTGAGGAACCCGAACGTCGGCAACGGCTCGAAGATCGACGTCCAGACCGTGTTGAAGTTGATCGCCGAGGCCATGACCCCGACAAAGGCCTCGTCGGGGGCCAGTTCGGGCAGCGGGAATTCCTCGACGTGAATCGACTTGCGTGGGTCCTTCTCGGCCGATTCGAGCCCCGCGAACATCTCCTGCTCGTCCGCCTTCACCAACGCCCCGCGCACGGTTGTGGGGATCGGCAGCGCGCCGATCTCGTCGCCGGGCGCGCCGCGCAGTATGGCCTCGCGAATGGCCGCGATCTCTGTCGTCATGAACCTGAACCTACCGGTCAGTAGCGGAATGGAACCACCCGTCCCTACACTGATCCCCACTTCATCAGGAATCGGCTCGCTCGGGCCACACCGCTCTTCGAGGAGGCACTCATGACGGGTTCGGTGATCGTCGGAACGGCCCGCACCCCCATCGGCAAGCTCTCCGGCGCGTTCGCCGGGATGAGCGCGATGGACCTGGGCGGTATCGCCATCAAGAGTGCGCTCGAGCGCGCCGGCGTCGACGCCGAGCAGGTCGACTACGTCCTCATGGGTCAGGTGCTGCAGGCGGGCGCGGGCCAGATCACCGCGCGCCAGGCCGCGGTCCGCGCCGGGCTGCCGATGACGGTCCCGGCGATGACACTCAACAAGGTCTGCCTCTCGGGTATCAACGCGCTCTACCTCGCCGACCAGATGATCCAAAGCGGTGATGCCGAGGTCGTCGTCGCGGGCGGCATGGAATCCATGACGAACGCTCCCTACCTGCTCCCCGCCGCCCGCAGCGGGTACCGCATGGGCAACGGCGAGCTCGTCGACTCGATGATCAACGACGGTCTGTGGTGCGCGTTCGACGCGATGCACATGGGCGCCGGCGCGGACAAGTACGTCGGGCAGGTCGGCGGCATCTCACGCGAGGCGCAGGACGACCTCGCCGCCAAGTCGCACGAGCGTGCCGCGGCCGCCCAGAAGGAAGGCCGCTTCACCGACGAGATCACGCCGGTGTCCATCCCGCAGCGCAAGGGCGACCCGATCGTCGTCGACAGCGACGAGGGCGTGCGCCCGGGCACGACGACGGAATCGCTCGCGGGCCTCAAGCCCGCGTTTTCCAAGGACGGCACGATCACCGCGGGCAACGCGTCGCAGATCTCCGACGGCGGGGCCGCCCTCGTCGTCACGAGCCGCGCCAAGGCCGACGAGCTCGGGGTCACACCACTCGCCGAGCTGATCGGATACGGCATGGTCGCCGGACCCGACGCATCCCTGCTCACGCAGCCGTCGCGCGCGATCAAGCGGGCGCTCGAGGCGAACGACATGACCGCGAGCGACGTCGACCTGTTCGAGCTCAACGAGGCGTTCGCCGCCGTCGGCATCGCATCCATGCACGACCTCGGCATCTCCGACGACATCGTCAACGTCAACGGCGGCGCAATCGCACTCGGCCACCCCGTCGGCATGTCCGGCGCGCGGGTCGTGCTCACGATCATCAACGAGCTGCGCCGCCGCGGCGGCGGCGTCGGTGCGGCCGCGCTCTGTGGCGGCGGCGGCCAGGGCGACGCCGCGATCATCCGAACGCTGTAAATCCGAGAAGCCGCGGGGCGACGATCCCCGTTGCCTAGCGTGGGCCCATGGTGTCGGAGCTCCGGCCGCGGGGCATCGGGGAGATTCTGGACTCCGCGGTCGCGCTGTACCGCGCGCGGTTCCGGCAACTCGCCCTCGTCGCGGCGGCGGTCGTCGTCCCCGTACAGACGCTCAGCGCGCTCGTGCTCCTCTCCGCGCAACCCGATCGTTTCTCGATATCGGTCACGGGCAGCGTCAACCCTCAGTACGACTCGTCGAATGCCGCCGTGCAACTCGCGGCTGTTCTCGTCGTCGCCCTCGTCACCGTCCTGTCGACCGCCCTGATCGTCGCGGTGTGCACGCGCATCGTCGCCGACGCGTACATCGACCGAGGGACGGCCACCCGCGAGGAGGTCAAGGCCGTGCGCCCGCGTCTGTTCGGGGTGATCGGCGTGAGCCTCATCGTCCTCGTCAGCGAAGCGATCGGCGTCGCCTTCTGCTTCGTCGGCCTGCTCGTCCCGCTGACGGTGTTCGCGGTCGCGGTGCCCGCGCTGATCCTCGAGAGCGTGGGCGTGGGCACGGCGCTCGGCCGGTCGATCGAGCTCACCAAGAAGAACAGCATGCACGTGCTCGGCCTCGTGCTGACGACTCAGCTCCTGACCGGACTGCTGAATGTGGGGCTCGCCGAGGGCGTTCGGCTGCTTCTTCGAGCGGGGAGCAGCACCGTGGCGCTCGTGATCGCGCAGAGCATTGCGAGCGCGATCGCGGGAGTGCTTACGACGCCGTTCGTCGCAACGGCGATCGTCGCGCTCTACTTCGATCTGCGCATCCGCAATGAGGCCTTCGACGTCCAACTACTCATGCAACGCAATGACACGCGACTCGCGACGTGACGCCGGTGCACGCGCAGACCCCGGTCGATCCCGACGCCGCCCGGCGCGAGGCGGAGCACATCCTCTCCGACCGCCGGTTCCGGTCGAGCCCGACGCCCCGGCCGCTGCGCGGACCGCTGCATTGGCTCGGCGATCGCCTCGACGCGGTCTTCCGTCCGATCGGCCGGTTCATCTCAGCGGTGCCATGGCCCATCTGGCTGATGGTCATGGCCGGCGTGATCGCGGTGATCGTGTTGATGCTCGTGCGCGGGCGGCAGCGTCGGGCGACCATCCGGGCAGCGCGCGCGCGGAGCGAACGCGCGCACGGAGACGACGGCGAGGATCCCGACGCGCTCGAATCGGCCGCGGACGCGGCTCAGCGCGACGGTGATCTCGAGCGCGCGATCCGGCTGCGGTTCCGTGCGGGGCTGTTGCGCCTCGGTGCGCGGGGCGCGATCCGCTATCGGCCGTCGGTCACGACCGGGGAGGTCCGGCACGCGCTCGCGTCGACGCGATTCGACGAACTGGCCGGCACCTTCGAAGCCGTGACCTACGGCGGTCGTCCCGCCGATCCGCCCGACGTCGACGCGGCGCGTCGGGAATGGCCGAGGGTGCTCGAGGAATCGGGTCACCGATGACCGCGCGTCGCATCTGGATCGCGCTCGGCGCCATGGTGGGTGTGGTGCTCGTGGCCAACCTCGTCGCGCAGGGTCTCGACCGGGCGGTCGGCGGCAGCCAGCCCGGCGGCGCGGTCGGGTCGTCGTACGCGACCGCACCCGACGGCTTGGCGGCCTACGCCGCGCTGCTCACGCGCTTCGGCCACGACGTCCACCAGCAGCGCGGCACCTTCGACGATCAAGACGTGCCAGGGAACTCGACGGTTTTCGTCCTCGAGCCGTCCGACCTCACGGTCGACGAGTCGGCCGCGCTGCTCGAGTTCGTCACGACCGGCGGCCGCCTCGTGATCGGCGGCTCGTCGCCGTTCTACATCCACCGGCTGCGCGACCGGCCGCCGACCTGGGAACCCGGCGGCGACGCGTCCTGGGACCTCGTCGACCCGGTGCTCGGCAACGTGCACACCATCGCGAGCGCCGCGACGGGTTCATGGTCGTCGGTCGGAAGCGGTCGCGCGGTGGTCGGCACCGACAGCTTCGCGCTCCTCACCTCCGACACCGTCGGTCGCGGCCAGATCCTGTTTCTCGCCGACGCCTCGCCGCTCGAGAACGCGTATCTCGCGGCGGCCGACAACGCCGCGTTCGGCATCGCGCTCGCGGGCGCCCCGGGGGCGCCCGTCGTCTTCGCCGAAGGAGTGCACGGCTACGGATCCAGCCGCGGCCTGGCCGCGATCCCGGTGCGGTGGAAGGTGGCGCTCGTCCTGCTCGTCCTCGCCGCGCTCGCATTCGTCTGGTCTCGAGCGCGCCGCTTCGGTCCGCCCGACCGGACGGCGCGCGGGCTCCCGCCGGCGCGCGTCGACTACGTCCACGCGCTGTCGGTGAACCTCGAAAGAACGCGAGACCCCGCCGGCGCGCTGGCACCTGTGCAGCGATCGGCGCGGGCCCGGGTCGCGTCGCGCGCGGGCCTCGACGCGCACGCGAGTGACGAACAGCTCGCGGGCGCCGCCCGGGCGATCGGCTGCACCGACGCGGAGATCGCCGCGTTGCTCGCTCCCGTCGCCGACGACGAGCACGTCATCGCGTTGGGTCGCGCACTCGCGCGCGTTGGTGGGGTCGACGGAACCGGGAGGGTCGATGAAGGAACTCCGTGACCGCGTCGTCGGCGAGGTCCGCAAAGTCGTCGTCGGCCAGGACCATGTGGTGGAGGTGCTCCTGGCGGGCACCGCCACCGGCGGTCACGTGCTACTGGAAGGCGTGCCCGGGGTCGCGAAGACGTTGCTCGCGAACGCCTACGCGCGCGCGATCGGTGTCGACTTCAAGCGCGTGCAATTCACTCCCGACATGTTGCCGTCCGACCTGACGGGAACGATGACACTGCGCGCCGGCGACCTCGCGTTCCGGCCCGGACCGGTGTTCACGAACCTGCTGCTCGCCGACGAGATCAACCGCACCCCGCCCAAGACGCAGGCCGCGCTCCTCGAGGCGATGCAGGAGCGCCAGGTCAGCGTGGACGGTATGGCGCGGCCGCTCCCGGAGCCGTTCGTCGTCGTCGCGACACAGAACCCGATCGAGTACGAAGGCACCTACCCGCTGCCCGAAGCGCAACTCGACCGCTTCATCGCGAAGCTCGACGTCGGTTATCCGCGCGAGTCCGACGAGGCGGCGATGCTCCGCCTCGCGCACCGCGGCGTCGCGCCCGCAACGCTCGACGATGTCCGGACCGTCACGACACCCGGTGAACTGCTCGGTCTACGCGATCTCGTCGACGCAACCACGGTCGCCGACCCGATCGTGGCCTATGTCGTCGCGCTCGTCCGCCGCACACGCGAGCTGCCGAGCGTGGAGCTCGGCGCCAGCCCGCGCGCCGCGGTGCACCTGCTCGCCGCGTCGAAGGCCGCGGCGCGGCTCGCGGGCCGAGAGTACGTGATCCCCGACGACGTCGCCGCGGTCGCGCCCGCGGTGCTCCGGCACCGGCTCACGTTGCGACCCGAAGCCGAGCTCGAGCGCTACACGGCCGACGATGCCGTGGGCGCGACGATCGCTTCGGTGCCCGTGCCTCGATGACGCCGACGCCTCGCGCCGCGTATGCATTGATCGCCATCGCCGTCGTTGCGGTGGCCCTCCCGGTTGCACTCTCCATCGTGCTGCTCCTGCTCGTGGTAGCCGGCACCGCAGCCGACGTCGTGATCGCGCGCCACCGCATCCGGGTCCGGCGAACCGTTCCGCGCACGCTCGCCCGCGGTGTCCCCGCCCCGCTCTCGATCGAGACCAACGCGCCGGCCCCGTCGCGTGTCGAGATCCGCCAAGCACAGCCGGCCGACATCGAGATCGACCCGTCGAGCGGGCGCGGGACGCTGACCGCGACACTGACTGCGCGCCGCCGAGGCGAGGCGGTGCTGCCACCGGTGAGCGCCCGGTGTCGCGGACCTCTCGGCCTGGGCCGCTGCACGTTTTCGGGCGAGGGTGAGGCTCCCCTGCTCGTTTATCCCGACGTCTTCGCCGCACATCGGGTCGTCGTCGCGATCCGGCGGGCCCAGTTCCGGGATCCGGGACTGCGTGCCCGGGGACCGCTCGGTCTCGGCACCGACTTCGAGTCGATCCGCGACTACCTGCCCGACGACGACGTGCGCCAGATCAACTGGACTGCGAGCGATCGAGTAGGGCGGCCCATGAGCAACGTGTACCGCATCGAGCAGGACCGCGACGTCGTATGCCTCGTCGACGGTGGCCGCTTGATGACGGCCCCGCTCGACGCGCGCGCGACGCGCCTCGACGCCGCAGTGGACGCCGTCACGATGGTCGCGCTGGTCGCCGACGAGCTCGGCGACCGCTGCGGCGTGACGGTCTTCGACGACGTGGTCCGCGCGCACCTGCCGCCTCGTCGCAACGGCGGCCAGGCCGTCGTGCGCACGATTCTCGGTGCTGAACCGACGATGATCGACAGCGACTACGACCTCGCGTTCCGGCGGGTGAGCGGCGGGAAACGGTCGCTGATCCTCGTCATGACGGATCTGGTCGACGCCGCCGCGGCCCGGTCGCTGGTGGCGTCGGTTCCCGTGCTCACGCGCCGGCACGCGGTCGTCGTCGCATCCGTCCGCGACCCCGACCTCGACCGCGCGGTGCGCGTCGCACCGGAGACGACGCGCGACGTCTACGCGTCGGCAGTCGCGCTCGACGTCCTCGAGGAGCGTCGGCGCGTCTTGACGCGTCTCGAGCACGCGGGCGCACAGGTCGTGGAGGCACCGGCCCCGTTGCTCGGCCAGGCGTGTGTCCGCACGTATCTCAGGCTGAAAGCACGGGCGCGTCTGTGAAGGTCGGCGCGGGATCGCTCGCGCCGGTGCGTTCGGGCGCGCCCCGCCACAACACGAGTCCCCAGTAGAGCGCGCCCAGACCGAACCCGACGATCAGCACGACGGTCAGCCCCTTGCCCGCGGGAGTGAGAAATCCCTCGACCAGGCCCGCGACGACGAGCCACACCGCGGTGCCGATCACCATCTCGACGGCGGCGCGCGACTCGGTGCGGAGCGCGTCCACCCGCGTGCGGGTGCCGGGGTCGACGATCGCCGACGCGAGCCGGAGCCCTGCGGCTCCCGACACGACGATGCAGCTCAACTCGAGGATGCCGTGCGCGAGCACCAGCTCGAAGAACGGGCGACCGTTGCCCGCGCCGATGGCGAGGCCGGCGACCGCTCCGAGCAGGATGCCGTTCTCGACGAGCACGTAGAGCGTGCCGAGCCCGAGCAGGATGCCACCCGCGAACGCGAGCAGCGACACCTGGATGTTGTTGGTGAAGATGCTCGCGGCGAGGTCGGATTGCTCGTCGACGGATACGCCGAGGTCCTCCCCGCTACGGCGGGGCTGGGTCACCGATTGATACGCGCTGGGCGCGAGCCCACTGGCCGGCCCGGGATCGCGCCACGCCCAGTACCCGGCGAGGAGCGTCGGCAACGCGAGGCACGCGGCCGCGATCGCGAGCAGCGCGGGGCGTTCGCGGACGCGCCGCCAGTACCCGCGCGAGACGAACTCGCGCGCCGTGTTGCGCGAGCGCGCACTGGAATAGACGGCCTGGCGACCGCGTTGCGCCAGCCGTTCGAGGTGCCCGACCACCGGGTCGGAGGGAAATCGCCGGCGTGCGAAGGCGAGATCGGCCGCGACCGACCGGTAGCACGTTCCCAGCCTGAGCACGTTGGCCGATCCGAGCCGCGCGGGCGAGTCGCCGGCCGCGTCGAGAAGGTGCGCGAGCTCGGCCCAAGTCGGTGCTCGCTCCTGTACGAACTCGTCTAGGTTGGTCATGTGCTCCTCGACGACCGCGTGACGATCGCGACGCCGGAGGGCGTCTCGCTCGAGCTCGTGCTCGCCGGGGTCGGCTCCCGATTCGTCGCCCGCCTCCTCGACACGGTCATCCAGCTGGTGATCATCTTCGCACTCGGGCTGATCATCGCCGAGACAAGCGCGCCCGGCGCCGTTCGCGCGGTCGCGCGCGTGCTGATATTCCTCGTGATCTTCGCGTACGACGTTCCGTTCGAGGTGTTGAACGGTGGCCGGACCATCGGCAAAGTCGCGGCGGGCATACGCGTCGTGGGAACCCTGGGTGAGCCGGTGGGATTCTTCGCCAGTGCGATCCGCAACATCATGCGCATCGTCGACTTCCTGCCGGTGTTCTACGCGGTCGGTGTCATCTCTATCGTCGCGACGCTCCGCGACCAGCGGCTCGGCGATCTCGCGGCCGGAACGATCGTGGCCCGCGACCGCTTCCCCGGGCTCGCCACGACCGCGAGCGCGCCGCCCACCGTCCCGGTCGCGGCCGTCGCGACGTGGGACGTATCCGCCGTTGATCAGAACGACCTGGCGACGATCCACCAGTTCCTCGATCGGCGGTTGTCCATGCCGATGCCCGTGCGCGCGTACTTCGCCAACGAGCTCGCGTCGCGACTCGCCGGCAAGGTCGCCGGCGCACCCTACGGCGCCCACCCCGAGTACCTGCTCGAGGGCGTGGTTGTCGCGAAGCAGGCGAGATGGTGAGCGCGGCACACCCGCTGGGTCTGCGCGCGCCGGAGCTTCGCGTGGGTGCCGCCGGGATGGTCGGCGTCGCGGCCGTATGGCCGGTGCTCCCCGCCCATCCGGCGGTCGCGTGCCCCCTGCGCGCCGCGACGGGGATCCCGTGCCCGTTCTGCGGCATGACGCGTGCTGTCGTCGCCGCCGTGCACGGCCATCTCGGCACGTCGCTCGCGTTCAATCCCGGCGGCATCGTCGTCTTGCTGCTCGCGGTGGTCGCGATCGTCCGCCCCGACGTTCTGACGCGGCTGCGACTACCGGCCTGGGCGCTGGGCGTCCTGCTCGGCGCGCTCTGGTTGTGGAACATCGGGTTCAACCCGACCTTCCACCAACTTCTTCTTCGCTGATCGAACGAATTCCGGTCGCTCGCTCGGGCCTTACCCGACCTCGCGGCGGCCTTCGAGCGCGCGTCCCAGTGTCACTTCGTCGGCGTACTCCAGGTCGCCACCGACGGGAAGGCCGCTCGCGATGCGCGTCACCTTCAGCCCGGCGGGTTTGAGCAGCCGGGCGAGATACATCGCGGTCGCCTCGCCTTCGATGTTCGGATTCGTGGCGAGGATGACCTCGGTAATCTCCTCGTCCGGCACGCGTGCGAGAAGTTCCTTGACGCGCAGCTGCTCGGGCCCGACCCCCTCGATCGGCGAGATCGCGCCCTGCAGGACGTGGTAGCGCCCGCGGTACTCGGCGGTCCGCTCGATCGCGACGATGTCGCGTGGCTCCTCGACGACGCAGACGACGTGCCCGTCCCGCCGTTCGTCGAGGCAGACGCCGCACAACTCGCCCTCCGAGATGTTGAAGCAACGGCGACACCACGTTACGCGGTCCTTCGCGTCCTCAATGGCGCGCGCCAGCCGCTTCGCGTCGAGTGCATCGACCTTGAGGAGGTAGAACGCGATGCGTTGCGCCGACTTCGGCCCGATTCCCGGCAGCCGGCCGAGCTCGTCGATCAACGTCTGCATGACGCCTTCGTAGACGTTCACGGCTGGTTGGAACCCCCCGGCGCGCCGAGGCCACCGAGACCGCCGAGGTCGCCGATCCCACCGCCGAGGCCGCCGAGCACCGATCCGATGTCGATACCCCCGGTGACCGCACCCAGCTTCCGGGATTGCAGCTCGCGCGCCTGTCTGGTCGCCTCGATCACAGCCGCCACGACGAGGTCTTCGAGCGTCTCGATGTCGTCGGGATCTACGACGCTCGGATCAAGCTTGATCGCGCGCAGCTCGCCCTCGCCGGTAACCGTCGCCCGTACTACACCGCCGCCGACCGTCGCTTCGAGGGTCGTGTTCGCGAGCGCGTCCTGCGCCTCGGCCATCGAGGCCTGCATGCGCTGCAACATCTCCAACGGATCGAAATCGGTCATCGCCGTCTCCTTGCTCTCAACCGCGACGGCGTTCGTCGACGACTTCCGCGCCGAGATCGGCAACAAGACGCGTGACGGAGTCGAGTTGCGGCGCGTCGGGCGCGTCGGAGAGCTCAGCCAGGTCGACCGCGTCGTCTTCGTCGGCCGCGGGCGGCTCCGCTTCGCGTGCCGGCGCGGAGTCGGGCGAGCCGCCCGTCCCGGAAGCGGGCCGGAACGCGTCGACCTTGTCGAAGTCGTGCGCGCGCAGGACGAAGCGCGGGGACGGTCCCAGGCGTGACGCGAATGCGTCCTTGATCGCGGCGGCCTCCTTGCGGAACCGCTCGTTGATGGCGTCGAACCGGCGCTTCGGCACACCGAAGATCACGACGCCGTTCTCGATGCCGATCGGCTGCGCGTCCTGTATGCCCGCGCGCACGGGAGCCTTCAGCAAAGCCAACGCCTCCGGCCACGCCTCGATGACGTCATCGAGCGCAAAAGCCACCGAATCGGGCTCGCCCGGGGGGTCGCTCTCCGGCCCGGCCGGCGGGGAGACCGCTGCCTCGGGCGACGACGCGGGCGGCTTGGGGCTGCGCTCGCGACGCGCGAGGACCGGGCCGCCCGCCACCGGCGCGGGCCGCGGCGCGGTGGGCGCTGGTACCGCGGCCGCAAGCATCCCGGGATCGCCCACGCGTTGTTCGAGCCGTTCGATGCGGTCGAGCAAGGTCTCCTCGCGCGTGCGCGACTCCCGACGTGCGATGCGCACAACGGCGACCTCGAGCACGAGCCGGGGGTCGGCGACGGCCTGGCCGCGGATGTCGACGATCGCGTCGCCGAGTATCTCGATCGCGCGCACGACCGCCGCGTTGCCCATCTCCTTGGCGAGCGCCGTGAGCCGTTCGCACTCCTCGGGTGGTCCGTCGTAGGGAACACGTCCGGAGGCGTTCGCCTGCAAGAATGCGTCGCGCAACGTCCGCAAGAGATCATCGGCGACGCGCCGGACGTCGTGGCCCGATGCGATGAGATCGTGCACGCCGACCAGCGCGCCCGCGATGTCTTCGCGGGCGGCGGCCTCGAGCACGGCGAGGCGTTGTTCGAAGGGCGCGCCCCCGAACGCGGCCTGCACCTGCAGCGCGTCGAGGGTGCCGCCGCCGACGGCCAGCGCCTGATCGAGCAGCGAGAGCGCGTCGCGCGCTGAACCTGCGGCGCGGCGGGCGATCAGGTCGAGCGCCTCCGGGTCGGCATCGACGCTCTCGTGTCCGAGGATGTTCGCGAGGTGGTCGACCAGCTGGCCGTGCGAGAGCAGGGTGAACTCGAAGTGCTGCGTGCGCGACCGGAGCGTCGGGAGCACCTTCTGCGGATCGGTGGTGGCGAGCACGAAGACCACGTGCGCGGGCGGCTCCTCCAGTGTCTTCAGCAGCGTGTTCGACGCAGCCGCCGACAGCATGTGCACCTCGTCGATGATGTACACCTTGCGGCGGCTCGACGCACCGACACCGAGGTGCACGCTCTGAATGAGCTCGCGCATCGCGTCGACGCCGTTGTTCGACGCGGCATCGAGCTCGACAAGATCGAAGAACGTGCCCGCGGTGACCGCTTCGCAGTTCTCGCAGACGCCGCAGGGTTCGCCGTCGGCGCCGAGGTTCAGGCAATTGAGTGCACGCGCCAGGAGCCGCGCGGTGGTGGTCTTCCCGGTGCCCCGAGGCCCGGAGAACAGGTACGCGTGCCCGACACGATCCTCGCGAACCGCATTGCGCAACGCAGTGGTGACGTGATCCTGCCCGACGAGCTCCGAGAACCTCTGCGGCCGGTACTTGCGATACAGGCTGTGTGACGCCACGGGTCAACCTTACCGACGCCCACTAGGCTGCAACCGGCCCGCTCGCGCCGTACCGGGTCCGGCGCGACGTGCGCCCGTGAACCGAGTCAGGTCCGGAAGGAAGCAGCTCTCAGCGGAAGCGCTCGAGTGCCGCCGGGTCGCCTGGTATGTGCTGCGAGCGGGCCACTCGTCGTCCTCACGCGCGAGCCGACCGGCTGGGAGCATCGAGCCGGCGGTTGCACGTCGCCTAGCATCACCGTCTCTCGGGAGGGATGCGAGAGCGGCCGAATCGGCACGCTTGGAAAGCGTGTGAGGGGCAACCCTCCGTGGGTTCGAATCCCACTCCCTCCGCTCCGCTCCGGTTTCGATGTGCCGCCCTTGGTAGAGCCGAGGTCTCGCGTCGGATAGCGGACACTTGACGAGCCCCGTCGACGCGAGCAGGTGCGCCGCGATCGGCAGCCGACGAAAGGGATGCACCATGACCGACGAACCGGTCGCACTGGTCACCGGCGCCAGCCGTGGAATCGGCAAAGCAACCGCGATCGCGCTCGCCGCGGCTGGATTCGACGTAGCCATCTGTGCGCGGACCGTCCACGAGGGCGACGCGCACAGCGAGCCGAACTCAGTCCGCGGCGACGATCCCGTCGTATCGCTTCCCGGGAGCCTCGAATCGACGGCTGCCGTGATCGCGTCGTGCGGGCGACGCGCGTTGATCGTGCCGATGGATCTGCTCGACGTGACGAGCGTCGAAGCGGCACCCGCGACCGTGCTCGGCGAGTGGGGACACGTCGACGTCCTGTTCAACAACGCGATCTACCAGGGACGGGGCACCATGGACCGCATTCTCGACATGACGATGGGCGACATCGACAAGGTCATGCGCGCCAACTTTGCTCACCAGCTCCGCCTCATCCAGCTCGTCGTGCCGCACATGATCGAACGAGGCCACGGCCGCATCATCAACATGGTGTCGGGGTCGGCCCGACACGATCCGCCGGGCCCTGCGGGAGCGGGCGGATGGGGAATCGGTTATGCGGCGTCGAAAGCTGCGTTCGGCCGGGTCGCGGGTGGGATCGAGGCCGAGTTCAAAGACCGAGGCGTCCGCGCATTCAACGTCGATCCCGGAAACGTCATCACCGAGAAGCGCCGACTGCAGCACCCGGACGACGACTACGAGCGCGGCTTCGGCTCGGCGCCGGCCGAAGCCACCGGCGCGGTAGTCGGCTGGCTCGCCGGCAACGACGAAGCGCTCCGCTTCGCGGGCAAGTGGGTCTACGCCCCGAAGCTCTGCGCCGACCGCGGCCTCCTGCCCGGATGGCCACCCGAGGGCGTGACCCCATGACACATTGCACCGTTCTTGGCCGCGAGCAAATGAAGCGATAGGGAGCGAGTGTCGAGGTCAGCCGCGCAGGAGTTGGTCGTACACGGCTTGGGTTGCCGCGCACGGTGACACTCCGAGTTCTTCGCGCAGAACATCGCAGAGGGTGGTGTAGACCCGGAGTGCTTCGGCAACGTTGCCTTGGTTGGCGAGTGCCTGCATGAGTACTTGATAGCCGCTCTCGCGGAGAGGGACGAGGCGGACGAGTTGGCGACCGGCGCGGACGGCAGCCGGGAGTTCGGTCTCACCGGTCCCCAGTGCGGCGACGGCGTAAGCCTCCAGGGCACGAAGGCGGATCTCCGCGACTTCGCGGCGCTTCTCGTCGACCCAGGGCGCGTCTTCGTCCGGCAGGAACTCGCGTTCGGCGATGAACAGAGCGACCAGTGACGGTCCCCAGGCGTGTTTCCAGTCGCGCAGGGCGACCTGTGATTCCGCGCGGTGCACCGCCTCTGCCGCGACTTCGACGTCGACGCGGGCGTCCTTGTCCAGTCGGAGGCGCAGACTCGTTCGGCCATCGAGGACTCCCTCTCCGAGGAGCTTACGGAGCTTGGAGATCAGCGCGTTGAGGCCGGCGTCTGCGGCGGACGGGGGACGTCGGGGCCAGAGAGCCTCGGTGAGTTCGTCTCGGTTCGTCGATCGGTGGCGGTTCAGGACCAAGTAGGCGAACAGGAGGCGACCCTGGCGTCCCGGGAGGCGGCCTTCGAGACGCGCGCCTGCGTATTCGATCATGGTCGGTCCGCAGAGCTGGATCCTGGTCGGTGGCGCAGACGCCAAGGTCACACCAACATTCTGTCAACCGGCACGGCGTACAACCGTTGAGGAGGACCCGATGGCCAGGATCATCAGATGCGAGTGCGGGTATGTCGCTCGAGGCGACACCGACGACGAGGTGGTCGAGACGATCCGCACTCACATGAGCACCGACCATCCCGCCCTGTTGGAGACCGTCGGGCGGGAGGACCTGCTCGGTTGGATCCAGGTCGAATAGCCCAACCGGTGGAGGACCAAGATGCTTTCGAGAACCACGGCGAGTCGCGAAGACGGTACCCGGGCCGAGATCCTCGTGGATCCGGAATGGCTCGAGGAACACCTGAGCGATCCGGCGCTGCGCCTGATCGAGGTCGACGTGAGCCCGGCAGCGTTTACCGAAGGACACATCGAAGGCGCGCAGTTGTGGAACGTGTATCGGGACCTCAAGACCGCCGACTACCAACTCGTCGACCAGTCGGCGATCGAGGCCCTTCTCGCCCGCTGCGGGATTACCACAGACTCGACAGTTGTCTTCTACGGGTACGCGCCCGCGATGGGCTTCTGGCTGATGAAGCTCTACCGCCACGCCGACGTACGAATCCTCGACTGTTCACGCGCCACGTGGCGCGACGAAGGCCGAGCGTGGACGAGCGACGTGGTGACACCGGCCCGCGGCAGCTATCGCCTCCCGGACCAAGACGAACGGATCCGCGCCGACTCCGCTCTGGTCCGCGGCGCGATCGACAACACGACATACACCATCGTCGACGTTCGCTCAGACGCCGAGTTTCGCGGCGAACGGTTCTGGCCTTCAGGCGGTGCTGAAGAAGGCGGTCGCGCCGGGCATGTTCCGTCAGCCGTGTTCAGCCCCATTGACGATCTGCAGGATGCGACGGGACGGTTCCGAAGCCCCGCCGCCCTGCGCGAACACTTCGGTTCGCTGAACTTCTCCCCCGATCGTGAGGTGATCACGTACTGCACGATCGGCGGTCGTGCCTGCACCGCGTGGTTCGCGCTCACCTACCTGCTCGGGTGTAAACACGTACGCGTGTACGACGGCTCGTGGGCGGAGTGGGGACGCACCCCAACTCTGCCGGTAGACACCGTCTGAATCCAATCCTGCCGCAACGGCGTCGTGCCCCTATCTCAGAGGCCTCGGTATCAGCACGCCGACCATCCCCAGATAGCGGTGGTAACGGCAGATGAACACGACCGGCACGGAACCGACCCGCACCCGGACCGTGATCGAACGACCTTGGGCAATGTCGACGTCGATGTGCTGTGCTGCGATCTCGATGTTGTGAATGGTTTGCCCGGTGTTGCGGACTGTGAGAGTGACGATCCCGCGTGGGACCTCGGTGAAGCAGGTTGGACTGAAGCTCGCGTTGGCACCGTCAACATCGAGTGATGACCCGGTCGCGCGTTCGACGCCCCTGTTGGTGATCGGGGCGAGCGCCCGAAGTTCCGAGGCGCAGGACGAACTCGAGCTGTGCGACGAACTGCATCCGGTGACGACCGCGGTGGCGAGGGTTACGCACGCGAGTATCCACGCGCCGGCCGTGCTCATCACGTTGCCGAGTTGCACGGGCCGGCGCGCAGCGGACATCGAACTGCGCCGCGCATCGCCATCGGTCTAGGTCGTGGTGGCTGGGCGCGTGGGTCGAGTGCGTCGCTTCGGCAGGCCGAGGATGGCCCGCACGGTCGCGGAGAGCTCGCTTCGGAGGATAACGGGTGGCGCTTCGGCGAGGAGTCTTGGTGCCCAGTCGTCGAACGCGGTCACCGCGCCGAGCGCGGCGAACATTCGGATCTCCTCGTGCACGTCGGCGGCCGTCGAGTGCACTGCCGCCTCGACGCGTTCGTGCATCCGTACGTGGTCCGACACCTCGTGGAAGGTCTCGTGCATTTGGTCGACCGAGTGTCGGTTGCGCTCGAGCAGCCGGAACAGGTCCATGTGCTCGAACATCGTTTCCACCACCCAGGTGAGGGCATCGGCCCATTCCGCGATGTTGCGCGCTGCTTCGAGCCGATCCACGAGCTCACCGACGATGTCGCCCACGGGCTCCATGAGGGCGCGCAGGATGTCGTCCTTGCTGGGAAAGTGGTAGTAGAGCGCCGCCTTCGTGATGGCGAGCCGCGCCGCGATCTCCCGCAGCGAGGTGGCTTCGTACCCCTGCTCGATGAAGAGCTCCGACGCGACGGCCAGGATCTCGGCCCTCGTGTCACGGCTCGGTCGCATCCTCGTGCCGGTGCTCGATGTCGTGCTCATCGTGGCGGGCTCTCGGGCCATATTCGCTATTCTACTTGACGACCGGTAAGGATTCACTTACCGTTCGGCAAGTAGGTACGCCGAATGGTACTCGGCTTCTTCCCCCGACCTCACGGAGGACACCCACATGACTGCGCCCGTGATAGAGGCCGTGCGCCTAACCAAGCGCTACGACGACACGCAAGCCCTCGCGGGCGTCGACCTCTATGCAGACAAGGGCACCTTGTTGGGCGTGCTGGGCCCGAACGGGGCGGGAAAGTCGACGGCTGTACGCGTCCTCACGACGCTGGCGCGGCCAGACAGCGGGTGCGCCCGGGTCGCGGGGTTCGACGTCGTCACCCAGGCGGCCGAGGTTCGCCGCCGCATCGGTGTGACGGCTCAGGACGCGACGGTCGACATCGCGCTCACCGGCCGTCAGAACCTCGTGATGATCGGTGAGCTCAGCCGGCTTGCGCGGACCGACGCCAAACGGCGCGCGGGCGACCTGCTCTCACGGTTCGATCTCGTCGACGCGGCCGACCGCGTGGTGAAGGGCTACTCGGGAGGTATGAGGCGTCGCCTCGACCTGGCGGCCAGCCTGGTGACCAATCCGCCGATCCTGTTCCTCGACGAGCCCACGACCGGTCTCGACCCCACCAGTCGGGCGGCGATGTGGGACGTGATCCGCGGCCTGCTCGACGGCGGCGTGACCGTGTTACTGACGACGCAGTATCTCGACGAGGCCGACCAGCTCGCGCACCGCATCGCGGTGATCGACCACGGTCGTGTCATCGCCGACGGGACGCCGGCCGAGCTGAAGGCGCAGACGGGCCGCCAGCGCGTCGACGTCCGCTTGTCCCGACCGGCGGCCGGCGCGGCTGACGCGCTCGCCGCATTCGTCACCGCGCCGCCGATCATCGGTGATGGCGGCCGAACGCTCAGCCTGGCCGTCGACGACGCTCCCGGCCTCGGGTCACGAGTCGTCGAGGCCCTCGGCACGATCGGCGTTGGCGTCGACGAGGTGACCGTGCACCGGCCGTCGCTCGACGACGTTTTCTTCCACCTCACCGGCCACGCCGCGGGCGAAGCCGGTACCGGAGAGGAGGCTGCGTGACGGCCGTCGACGTTCTCGAATCCGCCGCCGCGCTCGAGACAGACCGTGCGCCGTCCGCGTCGAGGCTCGCCGAGTGGATCCGTGACGCCTGGGTCCTGACCCGCCGCAACCTCGTGCACGTGCGCCGCGAGCCCGCGCAGCTGTCCGACGTCACGGTGCAGCCCATCCTGTTCACGCTGCTGTTCACCCAGCTCTTCGGCGCCGCGATGGTTCTACCCGGCGGCGGCTCGTACATCGACTTCGCCGTGGGCGGTCTGCTCATCATGAATCTCGTCACCTCCGCGCCCATGGGAACCGCGGTCGGGCTCGGTTCCGACATCAGCACCGGCATCATCGACCGCTTCCGAACACTCGCCATGAAGCGATCGGCAATCGTCGCCGGCCGAACTTTCTCGGATCTGCTCGCCAGCATCATGTGCGCGTTCTTCGTCGCCGCGGCCGGCCTCGTGGTCGGCTGGCGCCCCGACACCGGCGCGATGGGACTCCTCGCAGGATTCGGTGTCGCCTTGCTCTTCGGCTATTCGCTCAGCTGGTTCGGCGCGTGCATCGGTCTCGCGGTGCGCGGGCCGGAATCGGCACAGTCGATCGGGCTCATCATCTTGTTTCCGTTGGCCTTCGTCTCGAACGCGTTCGTGCCGACCAACAACCTGCCAACGTGGCTCGGGACCATCGCGGCATGGAACCCGGTGAGCGCGGCGGGCGCGGCGGTACGCGAGCTCTGGGGAAACCCCAACCCGTCCTCCACCATCTCGGCGTGGCCGATGCAGCACCCGGTCGCGGCCGCGCTCATCTGGTCGGTGGTGATCCTCGCCATCTGCGCCGTGACGGCGACCTGGCTCTTCAAGCGCCGGACGACCGAGTAATCGAGTCGCCCGGAATTCCTGAACCCTTCACGGCGGCGAGCATGCAGTTGCGCGATCCCAGACGCGCGCGACGTTGTGGTGTCGGAACGCAGCCCGTGCCTCCTCGCTTGATGCAATTGCGGGCGACTTGCATCGACTCGCGGGCCCGACGATCGTAGGTATCTTGGTATTTTTCTCTGCACCGGAGCGAGAGACCCGTACCCGGGTCGGCGCGGTGATCCTCTGCCTCGTGTTGAGTGCGAGCACGTTGAGCGTGGTCGGCGTCGCGTACGCAGAATCGGGCTCCGGCTCGGGGCTGCGAGTGTCATCGGCGGCCGCGGTCAGGGTGGTCCCGAACGAGATCGTTGTCACCGCGAGCGAATGCGCGCCTGGCTGGCGCCCGCCCGGTTCGGGGACACCGACGTTCACCGTGCGCAACACCACGTCGGACCCATATGCGGTCGAGCTTTTCGGGTCGGACGGGTTGACAGTCTTCGGGCGCATCGAGATGCTCGGGCCTCTGACCGAGCGGCCATTGCGCGTCTCGCTCCCGCCGGGCCAGTACTTCTGGCGTTGCCAGGACTTCGCCGGCGCCGTCACATTTTCGTCGACCGAAACCGTGAGAGGTGTGCCTGTACGCGCCGATCCCTATCGTCCGGTGACGAACGGGCAGATCACGGAGGCGGTCATCGCGTATCGCGAACGAGTTGCCGACGGACTGACGGTGTTGGCGAACGACACCGCGCACTTGTTGGCCGTGGTCGAGACCGGGGATATGAGGGAAGCCCGCGTCGCTTGGCTCGTCGCACACCTCCAATACGAGCGGCTCGGCGCGGCGTACAGCACCTTCGGTGATTTCGCGGACGAGATCGACGGACGCGCGGACGGGCTCCCCGGTGGCGTACACGACATGAAGTTCACCGGCTTTCATCGCCTGGAATATGCCTTGTGGCACGACGAACCGCGTGCGACGGTGACGAGAGTCGCTCGTGAGCTCGACCGTGACGTCGATGCCCTGATGACCGAGTTCGCGGATCTCGGGACAGGCCCGAACGACGTGTCGTTACGCACGCACGAGATACTCGAGAACGCGCTCCAGTTCGAACTCACGGGCGACACCGACGAGGGAAGCCATACGAACCTGGCCACTGTGAGAGCCAATGTCGACGGCACTCGGCTGGCACTCTCGGCGATAGCTCCGCTGCTGCGCCGGCGCGACCCTGCCCTCTTGCAACGCGCGACCGCGGGGCTCGACCGTCTCGCCGTACTCCTCGACGGTTGCGACACCAATGGCACGTGGCGACCGCTCTCCGACCTCACTCGGCCTGAACATGAGCAGCTCGATTCGACGGTCAGCGGGCTGCTCGAGACGCTGAGTCCGATTCCGGACATACTCGAACTCGATCCGAATGATGGTGACTGACGTGTTGGACTCCCGACCGTGACGATCTCTCGGCGCAGGCTGCTCCAGCTCGGAGCCGGCGCGGCGATCGGTGCCGGAGTCACTGCCGCGGCCGGCCCGAACCTCTCTCCGTTCGGCGTCACTGCTGGCGCCGACGCGACTGAGATCTCCGTGGCGGTGCCCTTCTACGGCCCGCATCAGGCTGCCTTGCTGTCACCGCCATCACCCGCCAGCGTCTTCACGTCGTTCGACGTGACCGCGACGACCTCAGGCGAGCTCCGCGACCTCATGCGAACCATCACTGATCGATTGCGACGCGCCTACGACGGGGGCGAGCCCACCGACCTCGGTCCCGCGGCACCACCTGACGACAACGGAATCCTCGGGCCCACCATCCCGAGTCGCGTCATCTCTGCTGTCTTCGGCGTGGGCGCCTCGTTGTTCGACGAGCGCTTCGGGATCGAGTCTCGCCGGCCGGCCCGGCTGACGTTGATGCGAACGTTCCCGAACGACAACCTCCAGTCCGGCGAATGTCACGGCGACGTGGGCTTGCAGCTGTGCGGGGACCACGCCGACATCGTCCTGCACGCGCTGCGGGACGTCACGAAGCACACGCGCGGCGGGATGCAACCCCGCTGGCGGATTGAAGGATTCGTAAGCCCACCCCGCCCGTCCGGCACCCCTCGCAACCTACTCGGCTTCAAAGACGGAACGGCCAACCCCGATATCAGCGACGCGAATATCGCCGACCGGCTCGTGTGGGTCGACGGGCGAGCGCCCGAACCCGCGTGGACCAATGGGGGGAGCTACCTCGTAGTGCGCATCATCCGGAACCTTGTCGAGTTCTGGGATCGCGTCTCACTGAACGAGCAGGAGAACATGATCGGACGGCGCCGCGACACCGGCGCCCCACTCGATGGAAACGCCGAGTTCGACCCACCCCGCTACACGCGCGATCCGCAAGGCCAGGTGATACCGCTCGACGCGCACATTCGCCTCGCCAACCCCCGAACACCGCAGTCCGACAAATCGAGAATCCTACGCCGCGCCTACAACTACGACCGCGGTATCGACGTCAACGGAAACCTCGACATGGGCCTCATATTCACCTGTTACCAGCAAGACATCGCCCGACAGTTCGAAGCCGTGCAAACGCGACTCATCGACGAGCCGCTCGTCGACTACATCAGTCCGACCGGTGGTGGCTACTTCTTCGTTCTGCCCGGAGTCCGGGACCGGAACGACTACTTCGCCCGGTCACTCCTCGACTGAGTCAACCGAGATCGCTCGATTCTACGAGGGGGCGAGGGCGCAGATTGCCCGGTAGCGTGCGGTGCGCGAGCACGGATTGGCATGTAGGGGCACGCGACGGCAGGTCGCGGGCAGCACATGGGTAGAAGCGACGTATGCGGAGGCGATCATGAGCGCGACACGCGGCTGGCGAGGTGGACCGGGACCGGAGGAACGGCGCGAGCTCGCGAGGGAGGATGAGCGTTCGGCTCGCGACGAAGTGCGCGCGTTCGCCGATGCCGAAGTGGACGCGGTGGAGGAGGACGACGGCGAGGAGTCTGTCGAAGAGATGCTGGAGCTCGATCAGACGGAGCTCGAAGAGTTGGGGTTGACTCTCGACGATCCGCATCAGCCCGACGCGGAGTAGTCATTCGTTGCTGTACGTCGGCATTGACGGTACAACTGCCGGTCCTCGGGCGTTCGACGAGAGCCCGATCAGGGGGTAAGGGGCGGGCCGGTGGGTTAGTCGTCGGCGACGGCGTATAGGTCCCAGGAGCCGGGAAGGCCTTTGAGACGGTGCGCGCCGCGATGGACGAACTGGAGGCCCGAACCGGTCACGAGGTCGGTCACGATTCGCGAGACCCATACGCTTGAGGGCTCTGCCGCGGCGGCCACACGAGCGGCGATGTGGACCCCGATCCCCGCGATGTCATCGCCGGAGACTTCGATCTCCCCTGTGTGGACTCCGGTCCGCACCTCAAGGCCGAGCTGGCGGGTGACGTCGCGTATGGCGCACGCGCAGGTGACTGCACGCGCTGGTCCATCGAACGTCGCGACGAAGCCGTCGCCAGTGGTGTTGACCTCCGTGCCTCTGAATCGGTCGAGTTGTCGACGAGTCGCGGCGGTGTGACGGTCGAGGAGTTCGCTCCATCGCTTGTCACCGAGTTCAGAGACGAGTTCGGTCGAAGCAACGATGTCGGTGAACAAGACGCTCGACAGCACACGATTCGTTGTCGGCGCAGAACGGACGCCCGTGATGAACTCCTCGATCTCATCGAGGAGTCCGTCGGTGTCGCCAAGCCAGAACACGTCGTCGCCACCCGGTAGTTGCTTCCAACGCGCGTTAGGAATGTGCGCCGCCAGGTAACGGCCCAGCGCGATGGGCACGGCCCGGTCGTGCTCCCGATGCAGCACGAGCGTCGGCACGCGCATCTGGGGAAGCACCTCACGTACATCCGCCGTCAGATAGACGCCGAGCAACGCCTGCGCCGTTGCCGGGCTCGCGCCCCGTTTTCCGACGCGACCCCACCAGCGTTCGAACTCGGCATCACCGGCGACGCTGGGCGCCATCGTCGCAACATCGAATCCTCCGTCACCCTCGGGTGCGACCGTGTCAGCAATCATGGACGCGATGAAGTCGGACGACACACCTTCGGGGTAATCCGGCGCGGCCGCGAATCGCGAGTACCCGTTCACCAACACGAGTGACGTCACACGTTCAGGATGGACGCTGGCGAGCAACACGGCCACCGTCGCCGCGTCAGAACAGCCCACCACCACGGCACGCGCGGAACCGGCCGCGTCCAGCACGGCGAGGGCATCGCGCATCCATTGCTCGAGCGTCGGCGGTGCGTCCGCGGAAATCGGATCCGATAGGCCAACGCCACGCTTGTCGAACCGAATCAGGCGGCTGAAACATGCCAGGCGTCGCATCGCGCGCTCGTGATCCGGCCACTCATCCCACGCATCGACGGAGATGAACTCGCCCGTCATCAACAGCAGGTCGATCGGTCCCTGTCCCATGACCTGATACGCGATGTGAAGCCCGTCGCTCCTCGCGTACCGAGTTTCGCAACTCTCGTCCACCAACTCGGTTCGGCACCTCGACTAATCGCGCTGCCTGAGCAGCCGCGCGCCATACCTCGAAAGGACACTCCCGGGCTCACGGGCCCAAATCGATAGACCTCAGAGCTTCCGCACGCATGATGCCCGATCTCGCGCCGGCGCGGCGAGTGCCGATCAGGCAGTCATGGCGTCGTGGTCGGCTCAGTCCGACAGACCGCCTTCGTTGTCGTGGCAGTGATCGGCGTGAGGTTCGTTCCAAAGCCGTCGAACTCAAACGTCTTCGGGTCAGATGCGTTCGAGTGTTTCCGAAGGATGAAGAGCGAGCGCACGAGCAGCACGCGCCGAGAACGTACCGTGCGCGCCCCGAATCGGGCTGGTCACCACGAGCACCGATCGGTCACCGGCGGTTATGTACGTTGGGCGTCGCGCGGCGGGCCCAGCCTTTCGCCGCACACGAGGCCGACTTCCAGCGCGATGAGGTCACCGTCGCCCGGAGCGATCCACGGCGCGGATGGAGCGGCATAGGCATCGCGGAGTTCGCCAGCACGGTGACCGACGCCAGTCACGGTGACAGTCCACCCGTAACGTTGGTGGTCATCGAACGCGCTGGCGTGGAGAGCAACGACTTCGCCGCCTTTCCACCGGGCGTCGGCGAGTGCAGGCGTTGCGTGAATGAGGATCTGTTCCGGGTACACGATGTAACGGGCGGGGACCACGGCGGGAAGGGCGTCGCGGGTGAACGCGAGTTGACCGAACGTTGTGCTGGCGAGCAATGCGAGACATTCCCGCCGGTTCAACTCCGTTTCGTTCATCGTCTTAGGTTCGGCCCATCCGTTGGGTTTTCACAGGGCACAAGGTCCTGTGTGGCCCGAGCAGATCGATTAGTTCGGTGCGCGTGTTTCGTGGAAGCGGACGCTGCGTTGCTCGCGGTCGCGAACAGCGACTCGACACGACCGGCGACCGGGGCCCGGTGCCACGAGCACGGACCCCGGTCGCCGCCGTTCAGGTGTTCCGCCCGGATACTCAGGCGTCGTGTGACAGGATCGGCTGATCGGCCTTCTTGGTCGCGGCGTGCACGAACCCGGCGATCGCGGCCAGGAACAGCACGAGCGCAAGCGCGAAACAGACGTCGGCAGCCTGCTGCGCCCGATCGCCGAAGATACTGAAGCCGTAGCTGGTCAACAGCAGTCCGCGCAGCGTCTCCCCCTGAAACAGGGTGGTCGCTTTACCTTCGAGCGCCTGGTATTGCGTGGAGAGCGCTTTGGCCGCGGGACTCGTCTGGTCGGGCATCGCCTTGAGTTGGTTTTGCAGCGCGATCGCAGCACCGCTGGTCTCGGCGTAGGTTTGTCCGTTGTTGATGAGCGTGACGTGCACGCCGATGTAATGGTTGGCGTAACACTCGGCCTGCTTGCCGGTCACAAGCGGCTTGCCTGCGTACTTCTTCAGACAGGGATCGCTCTCATCGGCCTTCAGCGAGTTCGCGGGCGTGAAGGTGATCTTCTGCTCGGCGAGTTGATTGTGCACGTAGTTCTTCGCAAAGTTCGCCTGGTTCTGAAGCACGAGGCCCAGCACCAGGATCAGCAACGCGACAAGCAGGCCGCCCACGGCGAAGATGATGTCGAGCGTTCGACGCTTCATGTTGGTGTTCTCCCGTCCCATCCCGCGTCCGTTGGCCGAACGCTCCGATTGACTTAGAGAGGTCTACGGGAAACGCAACCCAGTTCGGAGAGGCCATGGTCGGTAGCCATCGGGACCAAAGCCCCACGGCAGCGCACGCCGCGACGCGGAGCAAGACATGCATGTCCGAGTCGCCTGTAGTGCCCTGGCAGGTCGCTGACGCGGCGGGTGGGTGCGCTACCGAAATCGGAGCTGTGGCGGAGGAGCGGCACCGGGCATACGCTTTCCGAAGGTGGGTATATCGGTTCTCCGTCGGCACGAAACGCTTTGGTGCGGCCTGGTCATCTGCGCGGTGACGATCGCAGCTGCGTGCGGCAGCTCTTCGAAGTCGTCAATCACTGCGACGACCAGTTCTTCCGCGACCTCGAACCTCACTTCATCGACACCCGTCGGTGCGACGACGACAGCGGCTCCGAGCGCATCGGGCCAGGGCGACAGCGGCGGCGTGGCCGATACGCCCGCGAACCCGGACCGCACATACCTCTGCGCTGCTGCGGCGAAGAACAGCAGCGGCCAGACGGTCGCCTACCTCACGGTGGCCGGCACCGACACCGCCGCCGCCACGTCCGAGTGCTCGGCGGTCACCCAGGGCACCAGCTGGACCGCCGTCGCAAACAGTCCCTTCCATGAGAACCTCTACACACCCGTGTGTTTCGTGACGTTCGACTCCGGCCACGTGACGGCGCGCGTCTACACCTCGGACAGCGGCACCTTCGACGAGGGCGTCGCGCTCTGCAATCCGCTCCTGCAGCACTTCGGTCTCGCAACCCTCCCGCCGGCCTGACCGATTTCACTGTTCGCCGAGACGATGGAGCGCCAAATTGCCCCATCGGGCTGCATCCACGCGTCCGACTCGCGGCTCGAGATCCAGCAAGCGAATGGGTTCTTGCGAATCGTGTGATCAGTGCGCGTAGCCGAGAGCTTCGAGGCGTGGACCGAGTACTGACCAAATCGCGTCCGCAAGGTCGGGAGCGAGATCGCGCCGCCAGCGGCCGATCGATTCCTCGGTCGATGCCGCCGTGATGTGATTCGGGGGACGCTGCGCCAGGGCGGCATCTGCGTCGAGGCACACACCGAGCAGCTCTCCGAGGTGGTCGGCGGTCGGATGGAGGTTCCGCGCGAAATCCTCGTATCGCAACAGCGTTGAGCCTGTGGAACGCGCGAGCATCGTGTCGATCCTGGCCGCGAATGTGCGAATCAACCCTGCCATCCATACGTCGTCGGTTTGGCCCGGACTGCGACCGAACCCCCACGGTCCGCTGCGATCACCGAACGCGATCATCGAGGCGACGACATCGCGAGGATCGCGGACGACGTCCACGACGCGCAACGGAATCTCAGCGGCGACGATCGATTCGACCGGGCACGCCAGCTTTTCGGCGTACCACCGGCTCAACGGGGCACGCTCGCGAAATCCTGCCGAGCACGCCCTCCACAGCGCACGCAGCGCGCGAGGACCGAGCGTCTCGACCGACAGTGCGTCGGCCTGCCACGGTAACGGACCACTCCGATCCGACGACCCGAACAACATCTCGGTCACGCCGACATCACGTTCAGGATCGAACGGCGTTCCCATGCGCGTTGCGACGCGCACGCAATACGACAGATAGCGGTACTCGCCGACTGGATACCGTCGGTCGCACACGACCTCAGGTGCGGACGCGAGCAACTGCATCAACAACGTGCTACCCACACGCCCTTCGAGGAGCCGCAGGCCGACCACGGGCATCAGCTCCTCGCCGTCCGTCTGAGTCACGCCGCGCATCTTCGCGGCACCGACGTCACGGCGCATATCCACCGATCGGCATTCGAACTAGCGGGTGCCGCGTTGGCGTTCCATCTCGCGTTCGATCTCGGTTTCGGAGATCGGTTTGTGTCCGTACACGGCCCACGCCCGTGCTCCGAGGATCAGCCCGATTCCGATGAGGGGATAGATGATCCAGTAGTTCCACACGTCGTGGATGCCTGAACTCTGAGTGAACCCCTGCGTGGGCCAGCCACCTGCGTTGTGGTATTCCGAGGTGGCCCAGATCACGACCAGCAAGAGCATGCCGACCGCGGCGGACACGGCTTCAATGTGGAAGCGAAGACCAGGGACTGCCGGCTCCCGGCCAGGACATGGCCGAGTGCCTCGAGCTCTTGACGCGGGCGAAATGACAGTGATGTCATTTCGAAACGCCCGGCGCGCCGCCAAGGCCGAGTCGAGAGGATGCGATGGACAACCCACTGAACAAGGCACTGGTCCGCACGATTCTCGAGCACGCCGAGGACTTCGCCTGGACGTTGCAGGACATCGGGCTCCTGGGCCTGCGCCTGGACGACAAGCGGGAGTACCGACTCCACGTATGGGAGGCGAGTTACAGCGTCGGGGAACCCCCGATTCACGACCATCCGTTCGACTTCACCTCGACGGTCGTCGTTGGTGAGATGACGAACACTCGCTACGACGAGGATCCCTCTGGTGTCGAGTACTGCCGGCTGCGGTACAACCCGCCGAATGAGGATGCCCGCCGGGCCGATACCGTCAGGCTTTCGGGCACGGCAACGACGTTCACAGGGGGGCGGCAGTACTCCCAGCCGGCTCACGAGTTGCACGACAGTCGGCAGCTTCCCGGCACGGTGACGATCATCCGCCGGACGTTCAAAGACGTTTCCGAACTCACGGTGTGCAGTCGGCGGGAAGCCGCATGGGTCTCGGGGCAGTCGCGTCGGGCGGCTCCGGACGAGGTGAAGCGGATCACAGCGACGGCGCTGGAACTGTTCTAGTTGTAGTGCCGTGGCTGTCGGCAAACCGTTCCGCTTGTCTGGGTTGCCTCTGGTCGTCGGTTGCTCCGGCGACGATCCGCGTCGGCAGGAACGCGATGACCGGTGGCAACAGCAAATTGCTGCGCAAGAGCGCCGTACGGCGGTCAGGCCTGGGCGATGCGGACGAGGTTGCCCGAGGGGTCGCGGAACGCGCAGTCGCGCGCGCCCCAGGGCTGCGACGCCGGCTCCTGGAGCACTTCGGCGCCCGACGCCCGGACCTTCTCGAAGGTGGTGTCGAGGTCGTCGGAGCGGAAGATCGCAGCCTGCAGTGACCCCTGCGTCACAAGCGCGAGGAGGGCGTCGCCCTCGGCCTGCGATCGACCGCCGTGCGGCTGGAACAAGACGATGTCGACGTCCTGTCCCGGCGCGACGACGGTGACCCAGCGAAAGCCTTCGGACGCGACGTCGTTGCGGACCTCGAGACCGAGCGCGTCACGGTAGAAGCCGAGCGCGGCGTCAGGGTCGTGGACGGGGATGAACATTGCCGAGACGGTGACTGCCATACGACGATCGTACGAGCACCACCAGTTGTGTGCTTCTCCGATCCTGCTCGGTACCGGGCCGGCCGGCGTCCGGCCCAGCCGAACCGTCCGGTTCCGGAGTCATCCTGCCGGTGCCGTTCGGCCGCGCTCAGACCACGATCATGGTGCGCCGCGGTCGGGTCGCGACCATGCTCACGCACGACGGAACGACCTCGTGGCCGCGGTGGTCGCGCGCGCGGTACTGCGACGGCGGCTCGCCGACGACCTCGGCAAAGCGGGAACTGAACGAACCGAGTGACGTGCAACCGACCGCGACGCACGTATCAGTCACCGACATCCCCTGACGCAGAAGAGCCTTCGCGCGCTCTATGCGTCGCGTCATGAGATACGAGTAGGGCGTCTCGCCATACGCCGCCCGGAACTTGCGAGAGAAGTGCGCGGGCGACATGAGCGCGGTACGCGCCATGGCCGGTACACCGAGGGGCTGCGCATAGTCGCGGTCCATGAGGTCGCGCGCGCGGCGTAGGTGCACGAGGTCGGCGATCTCCTGCGGCGTCACGCCGACGACGGTACCGTGTCGCCCGTGCCCTGGGCCGTCGTGAAGAACCGCTCGAGGCCTCCGGCGGGTTGGAAGGCACTCGTACCGGCAGGTCCGCCCGAGCCTCGCTTGCAGTGAGCAATCTGCCGGCTTTGCACGTGGGGGGCGGACGCGAGAACGCGGTCTGGCAGGATCTCGGCGCGCTCGTGGCCGGACTGGGCTCGTATCCGCAGAGCGCGTCGTCTCCGTACGCCGATGTTCCGGCACCATCGTGGCCGCGCGAGCCAGTGCTCGCCGAAGAGCAACGCGACGATGCCGGCCAAGTG
>Ga0335083_10001855_pt1 | contig 28638 bp, 23 predicted proteins | sample Lox_Sample_42_FD_206716 | JGI IMG/M metagenome (GOLD analysis project Ga0335083, IMG submission 206716) | Soil microbial communities from Loxahatchee National Wildlife Refuge, Florida, United States - Lox_Sample_4.2 | ecosystem: Environmental > Terrestrial > Soil > Wetlands | place: USA...
TTCGAGATCGCCGAGCGCGTTCGCGGCCGGCTCCACGGCTTCGAGCGCGGCCGGAGCGTCCGAGAGCGTCGCCTCGATCGCCGCGCCGTCAAGCGCGTCGTGCGATACGGCCGAGCCATTGGCCTTCCCGCGCGCAGCTTTCGCAGCCGGCCTCGTAGCCGGTTTCGCTCCTGCGCCGTTGAGCGCGCGCTTTGCACCCGCGCCCGTACCTGTTGCGGCGAGTGCCGCCTTGGTCTTGGCGGCACTCGCCGCCTTCGTGTCGCCGCGCGCGGCACGCTTTGCCGCCTCGCCCGTCGCGGCGCCCGTTAGCGACGCAGACCGCTTCGTCTGCGTCTTCGTGGCCGTTGCCATCCTGCCTCCTGCCTCGCGAATCGATCAGTGGAAACTGGACAGCCCGCTCACACGCGGCGCCACTCGGTCAACCCGCCCGGTTTGTCTTCGAGCGCGACGCCGGCTTCGAGCAGTTCGGCCCGAATCCGGTCCGCCTCCGCATATTGCTTCGCCTGCTTGGCCGCCGTGCGCGCCGCGATCTTCGCTTCGATCGCCGCCACGTCGAGCGCGCCCGCTTCCTGCGTGCCCGCAGCCTGCTGCAGGAACGCGCGCGGCTCGCGCACGAGCAACCCGATCACGCGCGCGAGGCGCTGCAGCTGACGCGCGAGCACCGCATCGCGCGTCCGGTTCACTTCGCTCGCCAGTTCGAACAGCACGGCAATCGCCACGGGCGTATTGAAATCGTCGTTCATCGCCGCACGCAAACGCTGCGCGTACGGCTCATTCCAGTCGAGCTCGCCTGCGTCCGGCGTCACATCCTTCAACGCCGTGTAAAGACGCGTGAGCGCGTTGCGCGCATCGTCCAGATGCACGTCGCTGTAGTTCAGCGGCGAGCGGTAATGCGCACGCGCCATGAAGAAGCGCACCACTTCCGCATCGTACTTCGCAAGCACTTCGCGGATCGTGAAGAAGTTGCCAAGAGACTTCGACATCTTCTCGTTGTCGATCTGCACGAAGCCGTTATGCATCCACGTATTGACGAACTTCTTGCCCGTCGCGCCTTCGCTCTGCGCAATCTCGTTCTCGTGGTGCGGGAACTGCAGGTCCTGACCGCCGCCATGAATGTCGAAATGCTCGCCGAGCAACGTGCAACCCATCGCCGAGCATTCGATGTGCCAGCCGGGCCGCCCGCGCCCGTACTTCGAGTCCCAGCTCGTGTCGGCCGGCTCTTCAGTTTTTGCCTGTTTCCACAGCACGAAGTCAAGCGGATCCTGCTTGGCATCGTTCGTCGCCACACGTTCGCCCGCGCGCAGATCTTCGATCGACTTGCCCGAGAGCGCGCCGTAGTTCGCGAACTTGCGCACCGCGTAATTCACGTCGCCGTCCGTGCCCTGGTAGGCATAACCGTTGCGCTCGAGCTTGCCGATCATGTCGAGCATTTGCGGAATGTACTGCGTCGCGCGCGGCTCGTGATCGGGACGCTCGATGCCGAGCGCATCCGCATCTTCATGCAGCGCGGCGATGAAGCGGTCAGTGAGCTGCCTGATCGTTTCGCCGTTTTCCACCGCGCGACGAATGATCTTGTCGTCGATGTCGGTGATGTTGCGCACGTAGGTCACCTTGTAGCCGAGCGCGCGCAGCCACCGTTGCACGATGTCGAACACCACCATCACACGCGCATGCCCGACGTGACAATAGTCGTACACCGTCATCCCGCAGACATACATACGTACGACGCCGGGCTCGAGGGGCACGAAATTTTGCTTGTCACGCGCGAGCGTGTTGTAGATGCGCAGTGATTCCATAAAGACGATGGATACGTGGGTCGAAGGAAATCCGCGGCGGCGCCGACCGCAGCCGGCGGGTGTATGGCACCGCGTTGTTCAGGCTGCTGTCTGTCGGCGCCCGGCCTGCAAGCAGTTTGCAATTGGGGCGGAGACGACCACGAGTGGCGAAAGAAAGCCCGGCGACTCAAGCGGCGCACCCGAAATGCCCTCGAAACTGGCGAGGGACAAAGCGCGCGACGAAAACGCCCAGACCTTTTGTTAGAATGGCTCGGAGTATAACACCGCGACCTCACCCTATGAAACCATCCAGCGGCCGCGCGCCCCGCGCTGCGACCCTTGCCGTGTCGGCTCTCGCGAGCGTCGCGATCGCGCTGTGCGGTGTGCGCGTAGCGCTCGCCGCGCCCCCCGCCACAGCCGACGGCACGCCCGGCGCGGACTCCGCGATCGCCCAGCGCGACTGGGCTTCGGCGCTCAGCCAGCTCGACGAGCGCATCAAGACGAACCCGCGCGACGTGCAGGCGAAGTTCAAGCGTGCGACCATCCTCGCGCGCCTGAATCGCGACGACGACGCGATCGAAGCATTCACGGAGCTCACGCAGCTCTACCCCGAACTACCCGAGCCCTACAACAACCTCGCTGCGCTCTACGCGAAGCATGGCCGCTACGACGAGGCGCGCACCGCGCTCGAAACGGCCGTGAAGGCGAACCCTTCGTACGGTCTCGCGTGGGAGAATCTCGGCGACCTGTACCTGCGTCTCGCCGATGCCTCGTACCGTCGCGCGCAAACGCTCGGCCATGCGAGCGGCACCACGAACCAGCGCCTCGCCGACATAGAGAAGATCGTCTCGCCGCCGCCGGTGCAAAAGAAGCCGGGTGCCGCAGCAGCGGCCGAGGCCGCTTCCGACACGAGCACGACGCCGCTCGTGCCCGCGTTCACCAACCCCGCTTACCAGTTTGGCGGCCCGACCGGGTCGCTGGCGATACCGCCGTTCGTGGCGCCATCGAACTAAGCCGCGACGCGCGATGCATGCGCGCCAGGATACGTTTTTCCCGCACTTCCGAGGATACTCATGAAATGGTTGATGTTGGCGCTCGGCAGCGCCGCCCTGATCGCGAACGCACCGGCCTTTGCGCAAGGCCAGGCGGCCGCCGCGCATCCGCAGGTGCTCTTCAAGACCAGCGAAGGCGACATTCGTGTCGAGCTCTACCCCGAGAAGGCACCGAAGACCGTCGACAACTTCCTGCAGTACGTGAAATCCGGCCAGTACAACGGCACGATCTTCCATCGCGTGATTCGCGGCTTCATGGTGCAGGGCGGCGGCTACACGCAAAGCTTCGTCGAGAAGCCCACGCGCGCGCCCGTCGCTCTTGAAAGCAAGAGTGGCTTGAAGAACGTGGCCGGCACGATCGCAATGGCTCGCACGAGCGACCCGAACTCGGCCACCGACCAGTTCTTCATCAACACCGTCGACAACGCCGGCCTCGACTATCCGAACCCGGACGGCAACGGCTATGCCGTGTTCGGCAAAGTCACCCAGGGCATGGACGTCGTTAAGAAGATCGAAGCGGCGCCCACTACCACGCGCGGCCCGATGTCGGATGTGCCGCAAAAGGAAATCGTGATCGAGTCGGCCACGGTCGTCGGCAAGTAATCGTCGGTAGACAATCGTCGGCAAGCAGCACAGCGGCAAGCCCGGGCGAATCAGTAACCAGGCGGGCGGCAACGCCGCCCTCACCCGTCGCACGTCGCGGCGCCGGCACACGCGTCAGGCAGCAAGCCTCGCCTCGTGCCGATGCCGCGCCGTTCACTCCCCCAAGCCACAGGCAAAGGATTCCATCATGGTCGAACTGCACACGAACCACGGCGTCATCAAGCTCGAACTCGACGCCGAGAAGGCCCCGAAGACGGTCGCCAACTTCCTCAACTACGTGAAGAGCGGCCACTATGACGGCACGGTGTTCCACCGCGTCATCGACGGGTTCATGATCCAGGGCGGCGGCTTCGAAGCCGGCATGAAGCAAAAGCCGACCGAAGCGCCGATCGAAAACGAAGCGAACAACGGCCTGAAGAACGAACGCGGCTCGATCGCCATGGCGCGCACCAATGACCCGCATTCGGCGAGCGCGCAGTTCTTCATCAATGTCGCCGACAACGACTTCCTGAACCACTCGTCGCCCACGCCGCAAGGCTGGGGCTACGCCGTGTTCGGCAAGGTCGTCGAGGGCCTCGAGGTGGTCGACAAGATCAAGAAGGTCAAGACGGGCTCGAAGGGCTTCCATCAGGACGTGCCGGTCGACGACGTCGTGATCGAGAAAGCTGTCGTCGTCGAATAAATCACACTCAACACTCACGCGCCCCCTTCATCGATGCTGCAGGAAAAGGCTTTACGACACGCTGCCGCTGGCGTGCCCGGCGAGGGCAAGCGCCCGCACGCGGCACGCCCGTTCCTGTTCATTTCCGATGTGCATCTGAATGAAGGGATTCCGCGCACGGTCGCCGCGTTCGAGCGCTTCATCCGGGTCACGGCCGACCAGGCCGACTCGGTGTTCATTCTCGGCGACCTCTTCGAATACTGGATCGGCGACGACATGCTCGCCGATCCGTTCGTCGCGCGCATGGTCGCGCTGATGCATACGCTCTCCGAGCGCGGCATCGCGCTCTACATCATGCACGGCAACCGCGACTTCCTGCTGGGCAAGCGCTTCATGAAAGCCGCGGGCGCGATCTGGCTGCCCGACCCCATCGCCATCACCGCATTCGGCACGCGCATCGCGCTCGCGCACGGCGACGCGATGTGCACCGACGATCGCGGTTATCAGCTGTTTCGCAAAGTCGCGCGCAACCGGCTTCCCCAGTTGCTCTTTCTCGCCTGGCCGTTTCGCTGGCGGCGCGCGCTCGCCGAGCGCGCGCGCGAGGCGAGCGAGGCACGACGCAACGGGCCGCGTTTGCCGAAGTACGACGTCACCACGAAAGGCGTGGCGGCGCTCTTCAAGCGCGCGCGCACGAACACCATCGTGCATGGCCACACGCACAGGCCGGCGCGCCACCAGGAGCCTGGCGGCACGCGCTGGGTCTTGCCCGACTGGGATCTCGATCACGGCAAGCCGCGCGGCGGCTACCTGCGTGTGGATGCCGAAGGGTTCAGGATGATGCCGTTGGACTGAGGTCTCGCGCTGCTATACGGACGTCGAGCACGTCGAGTACGTAGCGCCTGGCACGTCTTCGCTTGCTGTCAAAGCTTTGTGCAACCGCGCCTCAAACGCGCTCAGGCGCCTTCTCGTCGCGCCTCGCCGCCTCGCCTTGCGATCCGCCGCATTCCAGCCCCGCAGACAAACGCCGCAACTCGGCGAGCGCCGCATCGGCGCCCTGCAGCGCCTCGAGCCGCGCGCCGAGCCGCTCGAGTGCCACGACGACAGCATCGACGCGCTGAGCCTGTGTGGCTGCGTGGTCGATCAGGCCATGGATCGCGAGCGAAACCGGATCGTCGGCGTTCGGCGTGATGCCGTACGCGCAGAAGCCCTCGCGCGCCGAGGCCGGCTTGGCCTGCTCGGGCGTTGTATTCGCGGGCACGATGATACGCGCGGGATTGCCGACCGCCGTGCCGCCCGCAGGCACCGGTTTCACGACCACGGCGTTCGAGCCGATCTTCGCCTGCGCGCCCACGGTAAAGCCGCCAAGCACCTTGGCCCCCGCGCCCACGATCACGCCCGGGCCGAGTGTGGGATGGCGCTTCGCACCGCGCGTGAGCGAGGTGCCGCCAAGCGTCACGCCCTGATAGATCGTGCAGTCATCGCCGACCTCGGCGGTTTCGCCGATCACGACGCCCATGCCGTGATCGATGAATACCCGCCGGCCGATGGTCGCACCCGGATGGATCTCGATGCCGGTCAGAAAGCGCGCAAGTTGCGAGACGTAGCGCGCGAGCCACCGGCGCTTTGCGCGCCAGCACGCATGTGCAAAGCGATGCAGCACGAGCGCGTGCAGACCCGGATAACAGGTCAGGACCTCCCACGCGCTGCGAGCGGCGGGGTCGCGCTCGCGGATCGTGGCAATGTCTTCGCGAAGTCTCTTGAACATGGCGGTCACGCTAAACACGTCTGAAACATGGGGAATGGCGACTGCGCGACGCCCCGGCGTGCGCGCGAGGCGCCGCGGCTATTGCAGCCGCGGGTATTTGCTTATGAGATTCAGGCGATTGTAGGCGCAAAGCCGCGCCGGTGCTGCAAGCCCCCGCCAGCGGCAAGGTTGGTTGCGGGGCAGGCACCGCCGCGGCCGGCACGCACGGCTCAGCGGTGCTCGCCGCCTTTGCCCTTGAGCATGAGGATGTGCTTGGCGATGCCGCGCACGATGTTCACCTCCTCACGCTCGAGCCCCGAGCGCGCGAAGAGCCGACGCAGGCGCGACATCAGCTTCTTCGGATTGGCGGGATCGAGAAAGTCGAGTGCGATCAGCGCGTTCTCGAGGTGCACGTACATGCGCTCGATGTCGTCGCTCGTCGCGAGCGGTGAACCGGGGCCCGCGGCAAGCGCCGCGCCCGCGCTACCCGCGGCGGCGAGCGCCGCGCCGGGCGCGCCAACGCCCTGGCCCTGGTACGCAAGGCGCAGTTCGTAGGCGAGCACCTGCACCGCCTGGGCGAGATTGAGCGAGCTGTAGGCGGGATTAGCGGGGATGTGCGCGAGCGCGCTACAGCGCCCGACGTCGTCGTTCGACAGGCCGGTGCGCTCGTTGCCGAACACGAGCGCGATGTCGCCGCCGTGCGCGACCTGGCGGCAGGCGTCCTGCACCGCCTCGCGCGGCGCGTTGGGCGGTGGCCCGTACTCGCGCGTGCGTGCAGTGAGCGCGAGTGACCACTGCGCGCCCACCAGCGCGTCGGCGAGCGACGGCACGATGTGGGCGGCCGCGAGGACGTCGTCGGCGCCGCTCGCCATCGCCACCGCCTCGGGGTCGCAGTGGACCTGCGGCACGCGCGGCGCCACCAGCACGAGGCGCGAGAAGCCCATCGTCTTCAGCGCGCGCGCGGCCGCGCCGACGTTGCCGGGATGGCTCGGCTCGACGAGCACGAAGCGGGTGGAGGTGAAGCCGCCGCGCAGCGGCTCGTGAGCATCGCCGGCGGCGGGCGCGGCGACGTGGCCGGTGGGTGAATCAGGGAGCACCAAGATGAGTCTCTAACGCGAACTTGAGGAAAGTCTGTATGTTAGCGCGCCAGGCCCAGATGAGAGCCGCAGGAAAGCGGCGAGCCGTCAGCCAGAGCGGCCCGGACTCGGGTAAAATGCGGGTTTCGCGCGCGTCTGGCGCGCCGTGCCAGCCGCCCGCAGTGCTCCTCGGGCCTGCGCGACGCCCGGCGGGCAATGCCGCCGCGCCCCGCTCTTCTCCAATTCGTCTCCGTTGGCGGGACAGGAACCGCAGAGTCGCATCGAACTCCGCGCCCTGTCCAATCGTTAGACGCTTTTATCTTTTGCACCACCGGCGCACGACTTGGCGCGCGCCGGACAACAAGGATCCTGGCTCATGCATCCCATGCTCAACATCGCTGTCAAGGCCGCGCGCCGCGCCGGACAGATCATCAACCGCGCGTCGCTCGATCTCGACCTCGTGCAGGTCGCGAAGAAGCAGCACAACGATTTCGTCACGGAAGTCGACAAGGCGGCCGAAGCCGCCATCATCGAAACGCTCAAGACCGCGTACCCCGACCACGCGATCCTCGCCGAGGAATCGGGCGAGTCGGAGAACGAATCCGAGTACCAGTGGATCATCGATCCGCTCGACGGCACGACCAACTTCATTCACGGCTTCCAGTACTACTGCGTCTCGATCGCGCTCGTGCACAAGGGCATCGTCACGCAAGCCGTGGTCTATGACCCAACGCGCAACGACCTCTTCACCGCTTCGCGCGGCCGCGGCGCGTTCCTGAACGATCGCCGCATCCGCGTGGGCCGCCGCGACCGTCTCGCCGATGGCCTGATCGGCACCGGCTTTCCGTTCCGCGAGAAGGCCGGCCTCGAGGGCTACTGCGAACTCTTCGCCGAAATGACCAACGCCTGCGCGGGCCTGCGGCGCCCGGGCGCGGCCGCGCTCGATCTGGCGAACGTCGCAGCGGGCCGCATGGACGGTTTCTTCGAGCAGGGCCTCAATCCGTGGGACGTCGCCGCGGGTGGCCTGCTCGTGACGGAAGCCGGCGGCCTCATCGGCAACTACACGGGGGATTCGGACTTCCTGCACGTGGGCGAAGTCGTTGCGGGCAATCCGAAGATCTACGCGCAGATGGTGCCGATCCTCTCGAAGTACTCGCGCGTCAACAAGGCGGCCTGAGCGGCCATGCGCGGCCCGGCCCACACACCCGTACGCCGCTACGCCGGGCGCGCCCGGTGCGGCCCGGGCCACGCGCGCGCAACGAGCGGCTTCGGCCGCTTTTTTGTTTTACGCGCCGCCGCGCTGCAAAGGGAGCACGCACGCATCCGATGAAAAAGGGCTTCTCTACGATCATCGCCGCACAGTTCGTGTCGTCGCTCGCCGACAATGCGCTTCTCATCGCGGCGATCGCGCTGCTCACGGTCATCGCCTCGCCCGCCTGGGTGACGCCGCTCCTGCAGATCTTCTTCACGATCTCCTACGTGCTGCTCGCGCCGTTCGTCGGCGCATTCGCCGACGCCCTGCAAAAGCGCCACGTGATGTTCGTCTCGAATGCGCTGAAGGCCGGTGGCTGCCTGCTGATGATCGCGGGCGTCCATCCGATGATCGCCTATGGCGTGGTCGGCTTCGGCGCAGCGGCCTACTCGCCCGCAAAGTACGGAATCCTTACGGAATTGCTGCCACCCGAAAAGCTCGTCGCCGCCAATGCGTGGCTGGAATCCGCCACGGTGCTCTCCACCATCGTCGGCACGATGATGGGCGGCGCGCTCGTCTCGACCTGGGCCGATCGCTTCGTGACTCGCCATGCGCTGCCGCTCATTCATTCGGCCGCCGACCTCGCGATGTTCGCCGTGATGCTGACCTACGCACTCGCCGCGCTCATCAACGTGGGGATTCCCGACACGGGCGCACGTTACGAGAACCGGCTCAAGGAACCCGCGCGACTCGTCGGCGATTTCATGCATTGCTTCAACGTGCTGTGGGCCGACAAGCTCGCACAAATCGCGCTCTGGGTCACGACCCTGATGTGGGGCGCGGCCGTCACGTTGCAGTTGCTCGTGCTTAAGTGGGCCGACGTGAACCTCGGCCTTTCACTCTCGAAAGCAGCCGTCATGCAGGGCGTGACCGGGCTCGGCATTGCACTCGGCGCCGGCGCGGCGGCCGCGTGGATATCGCTGCGAGCCTCGCTGCGCGTGCTGCCCGTGGGCATTCTGTGCGGCCTCGTTGCCATGGGCATGGCTTTCTACAGCAAGGGCCTTTTCCCAGGCGGTATGGGTGTTCGGTTCGGCACCTTTATCGTGCCCTTCTATCTGCTCTTCGCGTATCCGCTGATGGTGCTGCTCGGCGTGCTCGCGGGCTTTTTCATCGTGCCGATGAACGCGTTGCTCCAGCATCGGGGCGCGACGCTGCTCTCCGCGGGCCACTCGATCGCCGTGCAGAATTTCAACCAGAATCTCGCGGTGCTGCTGATGCTCGGCGCCTACGCGCTCCTGCTCACCGCGAAGATTCCGGTGCAGTGGATCATCGTCGTGTTCGGCTTGTTCGTTACCGCGATGATCTGGCTCGCCATGCGGCGCAGTGCGACAAACGCGCGCACAGTGGACCTGCAGGCGCTGGTCGACGAGTAGCGAACCCGCCTGTGGCACGTCGTTAGCCGAACGGCTAGCTTCACATGCAATCGGCACGCGTTAAACTCACGCCCTGGACCCCCAAGCAAGACTCCGAGGATGGCTACACACACCGCCGGCGCAGCCGACAACGCGCAACACACCCCCATGATGCAGCAGTACCTGCGCATCAAGGCCGATCATCCGGGCACGCTCGTGTTCTACCGGATGGGCGACTTCTACGAGCTCTTCTTCGAAGACGCCGAGAAGGCCGCGCGCTTGCTCGACCTCACGCTCACGCAGCGGGGCGCCTCGGCAGGCAATCCGATCAAGATGGCGGGCGTGCCCCATCACGCGGTCGAGCAGTACCTCGCAAAGCTCGTGAAGCTCGGCGAATCGGTCGCGATCTGCGAGCAGATCGGCGACCCGGCCACCTCGAAGGGCCCGGTCGAGCGCAAGGTCGTGCGCGTCGTCACGCCCGGCACGCTGACCGACGCCGCCCTGCTCTCCGACAAGAACGACGTCTACCTGATGGCGGTGTGCCCGGGCCACAACCGGCGCGGCGTGACGGTCAACGTCGGCCTCGCGTGGCTCAATCTCGCAAGCGGTGCACTGCGCCTCGCGGAAGTCGCGCCGGAACAGGTCGCGGCCGCGTTCGAGCGCATTCGTCCGGCCGAAATTCTCGTCGCGGAAATGCCGGCGGAAACGGCAGCCTGGGCGCCGCCCGCCGGCACCGGCGCGCTCACGCGCGTACCGGCGTGGCACTTCGACGTGAGCTCGGGCGAGCAGCGCCTGTGCGACCAGCTCGAAGTGGCGAGCCTCGATGGCTTCGGCGCGCAAACGCTCACGAGCGCATGCGGCGCGGCGGGCGCGCTGCTGCTCTATGCGGCCGCCACTCAGGGCCAGCAACTGCGCCACGTGCGCAGTCTGAAGGTCGAAGTCGAATCGGAATACATCGGGCTCGATCCCGCCACACGGCGCAACCTCGAACTCACGGAAACGCTGCGCGGCACCGAATCACCCACACTCTGCTCGCTGCTCGACACCTGCAGCACGGCAATGGGCAGCCGCCTGCTGCGTCACTGGCTGCATCACCCGCCGCGCGAGGCGGCAATTGCGCAAATGCGCCAGCAGGCCATCGGCGCGCTGCTCGAAGCACCGCCGCACGCGAGCGTCGATACGTTGCGCAGCGCCTTGCGTCAGATCGCGGATGTCGAGCGCATCACAGGGCGGCTCGCGCTGCTCTCGGCGCGCCCGCGCGATCTTTCCAGCCTGCGCGACACCTTCGCCGCCCTGCCCGCGCTGCGAGAGCAGGTCGCGGCCGCAAGTGGCGCGGCGCCGTCGCTCGCGCACATCGCCGAGGCGCTCGAGCCGCCCGCGGAATGCGCGGCGCTGCTGCAACGCGCGGTCGCGCCGGAGCCCGCGGCCATGGTGCGCGACGGCGGCGTGATCGCACGCGGCTACGACGCGGAGCTCGACGAACTTCGCGACATTTCGGAAAACTGCGGCCAGTTCCTGCTCGAGCTCGAAACGCGCGAGCGCACGCGTACCGGCATCGGCAATCTGCGCGTCGAGTACAACAAGGTGCATGGCTTCTACATCGAAGTCACGCGCGGCCAGACGGACAAGGTCCCCGACGACTATCGCCGCCGCCAGACGCTCAAGAACGCCGAACGCTACATCACGCCGGAACTCAAGACGTTCGAGGACAAGGCGCTCTCGGCGCAGGAACGCGCGCTCGCGCGCGAGAAAGCGCTCTACGACGCGCTGCTGCAGGCACTCCTGCCGTTCATACCCGAGTGCCAACGCGTGGCCGCGGCGCTTGCGGAACTGGACCTGCTGGCTGCGTTTGCCGAACGCGCCCGCGCACTCGACTGGAATGCGCCCACGTTCTCGGAGGCGCCCGGCATCGAAATCGAGCAAGGCCGCCATCCTGTGGTCGAAGCGCAAGTCGAGCAGTTCATCGCCAATGACTGCCTGCTTGGCGCCGAGCGCAAGCTCTTGCTCATCACCGGCCCGAACATGGGCGGTAAGTCGACCTTCATGCGTCAGACCGCGCTGATCGCCCTGCTCGCCTACGTGGGCAGCTACGTGCCGGCAAAGCGCGCGCGCTTTGGGCCGATCGACCGCATCTTCACGCGCATCGGCGCCGCCGACGACCTCGCGGGCGGCCGCTCGACCTTCATGGTGGAGATGACCGAGGCCGCGGCGATCCTCAACGACGCCACGCCGCAAAGCCTCGTGCTGATGGACGAGATTGGGCGCGGCACCTCCACGTTCGACGGTCTCGCACTCGCGTGGGCCATCGCGCGGCACCTGCTCGCGAGCAACGGCTGCCACACGCTCTTCGCGACGCACTACTTCGAGCTCACACAACTGCCCGCCGAATTCGCGCAGGCGGCGAACGTGCATCTCTCGGCCGTCGAGCATGGTCATGGCATCGTCTTCCTGCACGCGGTGGAGGAAGGCCCGGCTAACCAGAGCTACGGCCTGCAGGTCGCGCAGCTCGCAGGCGTGCCGGCTCCCGTGATCCGCGCCGCACGCAAGCATCTCGTGCATCTGGAGCAACAGTCGGCAGGACAACCCACGCCTCAGCTCGATCTTTTCGCACAGCCTGCCGCCGACTCCTACGACGAAGCGTCAATCGTGGAAGATCGCGCCTCGCCCGCGGTAGCGGACGATCCCGCTGCGTCGCTGGTCGCACAGCGGCTGCGCGAACTCGATCCAAACGAGTTGCGCCCGCGCGAAGCACTCGATCTGTTGTACGAACTGCATGAGCTGGCCACAGCGCCGGGCGCGAAACGCTGAGCGTCGCCTCGCGACGCAGCCGCGGCCGCCGCAGCCGGCGGGCCGCGGCTGCTTTGACTCGCGCCATCTTATAATTATGCGCAGCGTGATCGGCGCGCTGATGCTGGCGTCGTCACTTGGCTCGCCGCTTGCCGCGCATGCGCAGCCGCCGCGCTATGCCTTCGCGGTCGTGGCGAACGTGGTCACTTCGCAATCCGAGGAAGCGGCTGCGCAGCGCCTTATCGACGCTATCGGGCGCGATCCCCAAATCACCTCTATCGTCTACGACGGCAACCTCAAGGGTGCGCACGAAGCCTGCGCCGACCATCTGTACGAGCGCCGCCACGACCTGCTTGCGGCGGCGCGTGCGCCACTCATCTTCGTGCCCGGCGAACGCGACTGGGTCACCTGCGGCACGAATGGCTCGGGAGCCTACGATCCCGTCGAGCGACTCGATTACCTGCGTCAGAACTTCTTCGCCGACTCCAATTCGCTCGGCCAGAATCCGTTGACGCTCACACGCGAGAGCGAAGTTTCGCGCTTCAGACCGTATCGCGAAAATGTGCGCTGGCAGTACGGCGATACTGTGTTCATTGCCTTGAATGTGCCGGACGGCAACAATCACTATCTCAATGCGGGTGGGCGCAACGGCGAGTTCGAAGACCGCGTGATCGCCAACGGCTTCTGGCTCGAGCACGCGGCTGAATATGCGAAGCGCCGCAACGCACGAGCGATCATCATCTTCATGCAAGGCAATGCGCTGCCCGAGCACTACGAGCGCCCTGACCGCTTCGCGTGGCTGCGCCTTCACCGCCCGCCCCGCGATGGCTATCTGGAATTGCGCCGCAGCCTCGTGAAGCTCGCACAGACGTTCCGCGGCCCGGTGATCATCGTGAATGCCGACGACTCGAAGCTCGCGCGCGGCTTCACGATCGATCAGCCGCTGCGCAACGAAAAGGGAGTGAGGATAGAAAACGTCACGCGCATCGCGTTCGCGCTGCACGACCCGCTCACGCAATGGCTGCAGGTGGACGTCGACATGGCGCGCGGCACGCCGCTACACGTGAGCGTGCGCGACGTACCCAAACATCTGCCGCCACTGCCCATGCAGCCGGCGCCCGGCATGCCGGGCGCCGGGCAATCGCCCTCGATGCCAGAGATGCCTGAGGTGTCGTCAATGCCGGATGTGACCGAAATTCCCGGGATGCCGCAATCGCCCGATGTAGCACCCGCGACACCCGGCACACCGGGACCCGCGTTGCCCTCCGGCGGACAGCCTGCTGGCAATGGCGTGCTGATGCCAGCGTGGCCCGCGCAGGGCAGCCACAGTGATCTGCATGGCCTAAGCGGTCCAAACGGCCAGGCCGGCCCGAATGGCGGAAATAGTGGGAATGGTGTGAATAGCGAAAGCGGTGGCACAGGCCAGCCGCTGCCACCCGGCGCACCGGCGTCGGGCGGCTTTGCGCACTGATCAAGCCGGATCAGTGCAGGGTGGGTTTCGAAGCGGCTTCGTCACCGTCGTCTTCTTCGTCTTCGTCGATGATTTCGAGGCCATCCGCGCCGTGGGCGTGCTCATGTTCAATTTCATCTTCGGTGGCTTCGCGCACTTCCTTGACGGTCAGTGCAAAACGCAGCGCCATGCCAGCGAGCGGATGATTGCCGTCGAGCACGACTTTGTCTTCCGCAACGTCCGTGACCGTATAGATCAGCGTGTCGAGATCTTCGTCGCCCTCTTCGGGCGTGCCTTCGAACTGCATGCCGACTTCGAGCGGCTCGGGAAAGCGGTTGCGCGGCTCAATCTTGACGAGATCGGGATCGTACTCCCCGAACGCGTCCTGCGGCTCAAGCTGGATCTGGGTCTCGAAGCCCGGCTCCTTGCCGTCCAGCACTTCCTCGATCTTGGGGAACGTGCCATCATAGCCGCCGTGCAGATAGACCATCGGCTCGTCGCTTTCCTCGATCAGATTGCCCTGCGCATCCGATAGCTTGTAAGCGACCGACACGACGGTGTCCTTTGCGATTTTCATTCGATCCTCCAGAATACAGACGACATTATACGATGCCGAAGCGGTCCCCAGACCACCCGGTGGACGCGCGCAAGCGGCGCGCCCCCCTCCCCCTGGCATGTCCCGCGCCCGATGTCGCCACGCCGCTTCTGGGCGGCCTGACTCCGGCGCAATTCATGCGCAAATACTGGCAGAAAAAGCCGCTCTTGATCCGCCAGGCGATTCCCGACATCGAGGCTCCGCTCTCGCGCGACGAACTCTTTGCGCTCGCCGACAGCGACGATGTCGAGTCGCGCCTCATCACGCATTTCCGCCGTCGTTGGGCGCTCGAGCATGGTCCGTTCTCCGCGGACGAGCTGCCCACGCCCAAGACCCGCCAGTGGACCCTGCTCGTGCAGGGAGTCGATCTGCATGACGACCGCGCCCGCGCCCTGCTCGAGCGCTTTCGCTTCGCGCCGGATGCGCGCCTCGACGATCTCATGATCTCGTACGCGACGGACGGCGGCGGCGTCGGCCCGCACTTCGATTCGTACGATGTCTTTCTGTTGCAGGTGCACGGCAGGCGCCGCTGGCGCATTGGTGCGCAGCGCGACCTGTCGCTGGAGGAAGGCCTGCCGCTGAAGATTCTCGCGAACTTCGAGCCCGAGGAAGAATGGGTGCTGGAGCCGGGCGACATGCTGTACCTGCCGCCGCACATCGCGCACGACGGCGTTGCCGAGGGCGAATGCATGACCTGTTCGATCGGCTTTCGTTCGCCTTCCACGAACGAGCTGACGAGCCAGTTCCTGTACTGGCTGGCCGAGCGCCGCTCAGACGACGACAACGGCAAACCCTCCCTCTACCGGGATCCGGATCAGCCCGCCGTGGCGCACCCGGCGCAGCTCCCCCCGGCACTCGTGGAGCGCGTTGCCGGCGTGCTTGCTAAAGTACGCTGGGCCGACGCCGATGTTTCCTCGTTCGTGGGTTCGTGGCTGTCCGAGCCGAAGCCGAACGTCGTGTTCGACGCCCCCGAAAAGCCGCTCGACGAAGCACGCTTCGCTGCGAGAGCGGCAAAAAGCGGGATAACACTCGACCGCCGGACGATCCTGCTTTACGATGCCCGATCGTATTACCTGAACGGGGAACAATACTTGCTCAGAGAGGCGAGAAAGTGGCTGCCGGCATTGGCCGACAATCGCTTTATGGACGGGAAACGCTTTGTAACACTCTCACACGATTCGTGTATGACATCGTTGCTGCACGAGTGGTATCGTGCGGGCTGGATACGGATTGGGGTGCTTGCCTAAGCACTTCGGACTGTTATACCGTACTAAAATAGTACTTGTATGAGAAAGACAACGTATTGTCCCCGGATTTGTCGACGGTCGATACGAAAGTGCCTATAATTTCCGGCCAGGCCGTAGGGAAGATTCACGCTCTTGCAGTGCGTCTCCACCAGCGGCTCAGGTCGGTGTTGGGGCACATTTACCGGTATTATTTTGCGCTGTTGCTTACCTTTAACCATAAAAGGACGTGATCATGAAGAAATCCCTCCTCGTAGCATCCCTGCTGGCAGCTGTTGCACTGGCTGCGTGCAACAAGAGCAGCGACCAAGCTGCTGCGCCGGCTAGCGATGCGACCGCTGCTTCGGCACCGGCTGCCGCCGCTTCGGACGCTGCTGCTGCTGCCTCGGGCGCTGCAGCTGCTGCGAGCGACGCTGCTGCTTCGGCTACCGCCGCTGCTTCGGACGCCGGCGCTGCCGCTTCGGACGCTGGCGCTGCTGCTTCGGCCGCTGGCGCTGCTTCGGGCGCAAGCCAGTAAGCTGCGTTCGCACGAGGCTCGCATGGGATCTCGGTCCTAAGCGGGCGTCGAAGCGAACCGTCGCACAGTCTGGCGCCAGCGTCATACGTACGACGGGCAAGCAAAAAAGCCACGAACTCTCGTTCGTGGCTTTTTTGCTGTGCAGTGCAGGCAAACATCGCGCTAGCGCTCAGCGCGCGGCTCCCCCTCTTCCCCCCCGCCTTCACCCTCGAAGAACGCCCTCACCACCTCGATTTCGCGGGTTCGCTTGAACGGTGGCAAGCTTTGCCAGATGCGTCGCCCGTAAGGCTTATCGACGAGACGCGTATCGCAGATCATCAGCACGCCGCGATCGGTTTCCGCGCGAATCAGCCGCCCTGCACCCTGCTTGAGCGTGATTACGGCCTGCGGCAGCTGGTGGACCGCGAACGGGCTCAGACCTTTCTTTGTCAGCGCATCGAGGCGCGCCGCCAGCACCGGATCGTCCGGCGGCGCGAATGGCAGCTTGTCGATCACCACGAGCGAGAGCGCGTCGCCGCGCACGTCCACGCCTTCCCAGAAGCTCTGGCTACCCACGAGAATCGCATTGCCATACGCACGAAAACGCTCGAGCAGTTCAGTGCGGCTCGCATCGCCCTGTACGAGCAGCGGCGTGCTCCAGCCACGTGCCTCGATCGTGTCGCGCAGCTTCGCGGCAATGCGGTCGACGGCGCGCAATGTCGTGCATAGCATGAAGACGCCGCCGCCCGACGCCTCGATCGCCGGCAGCGCCGCCTCGAACACGGCATCGGTGAACTGCGGGGAGGACGGCTGCGGCATATTGCGCGGCACGTAGAGCAGCCCTTGCGAAGGATAGTCGAACGGGCTTGGCAGCGTCATCGAGCGGCGCGAGCTCAACCCCATCTGCGCCGCGTAGTGCGTGAAGTCGCCGCGCACCGATAGCGTGGCCGACGTGAAAATCCACGTGCGCGGCACCCCGGCGCGCTGCTTCGCGAAGATCGGTGCCACCGAGAGCGGCGTTTCGTGCAGTTGCACCGTGTGCGAAAACACTTCGACCCAGCGGACTTTTTCGTCGGGGTCGTCGGCCGCGTGAGTGTCTTCCTCGCGCTCTTGCGCGCGGGCCGTCGCTGCGGCGTCCGCCGGCACGGTCCAGCCCGCCAGGATGCCCTGCAGCTCGCGAGCGCGCCGCAGACATGTGCCGAGCGACTCCGCACGCTCGGCCTGACCGGCGAGCGCCGTGGCAAGTGCGCCCAGTTCGGTTTGCAGCGCGTCCAGTGCGTCGAAGAGCGGGTGATCGGCAGGCATCTGCGTGATCGAGATCCGCAGCGAGTCTTCCTTGAACGCAAGCCGCACGTCGCGCGCCGCGCGCTCCAGCGCCGCGCCTAGCTTGACCCACTCCACTGCGTCGCGCGCATGGCTCAAGCCTTCGGCGACACAGTCGCGCGCGAGCTCGAGGAACTGCGCCGTCGAGAGCGTTTCGCCGAAGAAGAGCGTCGCCGTTTCGGGTAGCTGATGCGCCTCGTCGAAGATGATCGTGTTCGCGCTCGGCAGCAGCTCCGCCATGCCCGTGTCGCGCAACATAATGTCGGCGAAGAACAGATGGTGATTCACCACCACGATATCGGCCTGCTGCGCCTCGCGGCGCGCCTGCATTACGAAGCAGTCCTTGTAATGTGGGCACTCCTGGCCGAGACAGTTGTCGCGCGTCGAGGTCACCATCGACCACACCGCCGCCGTCTCGGGCACACTCGCCAGCTCAGCCTTGTCGCCCGAGCGCGTGATCTTCGCGAAACGCACGATCTCCTGCAAATACGCGGTTTCCTGGCGCGACGGCAGTCGACCATTGTCCGCCGTGCGTTGCAGATAGTAGTGGCACAGGTAGTTCGCGCGGCCCTTGAGCATCGCGACGCTCACAGGCACGGCGAGCGCATCGCGCACGGTGGGAATGTCGCGCGCGAAAAGCTGGTCCTGCAAATGTTTGGTGCCCGTCGAGACGATCACCTTGCCGCCCCACAGCATGGCCGGCACGAGGTACGCATAAGTTTTGCCGGTGCCCGTACCCGCTTCGACGATGAGCGTGTTGTCGCCCGCTTCGCTGGCGGCACGCGCCGCTTCCTCGGCGCCCGGCTGGAGCGCAACCGGCGCCCCGCGCTCGAGCCGCCGGGCGGGACGCGACTGCGCTTCGAACATGGCGGGCTCCGGCAACGCCTGCGCCGCGGCTTCCATCGCGGCCGCAACGGCGCGCGCCATTTCGATCTGCGCAGCACGCGGGCGATAGCCGTCGATCTCGCGCGCGAGCAGGCCGTTGGCGGCGAAGAGTTCGTCGAGCTCGGAGGCGCGGCGCGCGCTCAATGCGGGCGCCGAAGCCGCCGGGGACGATCCGGTGGCGCGCACGTCAGCCGCCGGCGCGCCGCTTTCGCGCGCGGGCCGGGAACGGGACACGGTCGTTGAATTCAAGGCAAGCGGTTCCTGCTCGGTCCAAAAGGGCGCGGCCCGCCGATTGCCGCGCCCCGGCGCCTGCCAGGACCCGGGATCAGGCGTGCCCGTCCGAAGTCTTCGTTGAATCGGGGTCCAGCTGCAGTTGCAGCAGGAGGATGTTGTCCTTGACCTTGAGCTTGCGCTTTTTCAGCTTCTGCAGTTCGAGATCGTCGTAGTCCGGGGTGCCGCACATCCTGTCTATCAGGCGGTCCAGATCGCCGTGCTCGGATTCCAGTTGCAGAATGCGGTCACGAAGGACCTCGACCTTGACTTCACGATGCTCGCGCATGCTCGCCTCCTCGACATATGCGGCGCGCGCTTGCGAAGGACGACGCGCCTGAGGTTGCTGTCCGGCTGAAAAAGCGTGCTACTCGTGCTACTGGTCTTGCTGCTCTTGCTGCTGCTTTTGTTGTTGCTGCTGCTGTTCTTGTTGCTGCTTTTGCTGCGCCTTCTCGGCCGCCTGCTTCTGACGCTCTTCCACGTCAGCCTTGTGCTTCGCCGCGTCTTCCTGCTTCTGCTGGTAGCGCTGGGCCTTCTGGGAGCGCTCCTGCCCCTTCTGCTCGCCCTGGCGACGCGCTTCATCCAGTTGATTCTGGAAATTCGCCTGCTTCTGCTCGTATGCCGCCTGGTTCGCATCGCGCTGCGATTGCTCGCCTTCGCGTTGCGCCTGCGCCAGTGCATGCTGCCGCTGCTTCTCTTGATACGCCTGCTCGTTCGCCGCGCGCTGCGGCGCTTCCGCCTCGCGCTGCGCTTGATCTAGCGCATGCTGCTGCTGTTTCTGCTCGTACGCCTGCGCACTCGCCGCCTCGTTGGCGGCGCGCTGCGGTGCGTTCGCCTCGTCCTGCGCGCGCTTCAAGGCGGCCTGCTGGTCGCGCTGCTGCGCATGCGCGGCACGCTTCTCGCCGTCGAGAGCCAATTGCTCGCGCCGTATGTCCGCCTGAACCACGCGCATCTGGTCACGCGCCTTACCGAGGCAATGATTCACGAAGAACGTGCTATAGCAGTCGTGCTGTGCCACTGCATAGCGATAGTTGTTCTCCGCGGTCCGACGATCCAGCACCATTTGCCGCGCGTCAAAATCGCTCTGCGTCGCCGCCGTGCCCACTGCCGCTCCAGACGCAGCGAGCGGCGCATTGTCCGATGCACCGGACGACATAGTGGACGGCGCCGCGAGCGCACCCTGCGCCTGCTCCGAACCGGACACCGTCACGGCTTGCGCGAGGGCCGGAACGCTCATCCCCGCGCTCAGCGCGACAGCGCAAACTGCCCCGAGGGCGGCGAGGCGCCATCCAACGCCAAACAACGCGCGAAACCGGGCAAGGGGCGATTCAGGGGAAAAGCGGGAGGTCGTCAACGTCTTCTGTGGGCAGCGGAACATGGCTGAAATTCTAACACCCCCCGAGTTGAGCGCTCCTCCATTTATGGCAAAATGCCCCGCTCCACCGACCGGCGCGCATGCCCGGCAAAGAGCCTGCGGGACCTTGGGGCAATCCCGGGCGCTCCAGTGTGCCCCGGCCGCCGGACCGAAAACCGATCCTCGCAGGAGTATCCAGACCCTATGACGGAAAACGTAGCACTCAAGATCGTCCAGCGTATCGCCACCGAGCTGGCCGTGCAGCCGCGCCAGGTCGCGGCCGCCGTCCAGCTCCTCGACGAAGGAGCGACCGTTCCGTTCATCGCCCGTTATCGCAAGGAAGTCACGGACAACCTCGACGATACGCAACTGCGCACGCTCGAAGAGCGCCTGCTCTATCTGCGCGAGCTCGAAGAGCGCCGCGCCACCATCCTCGTGAGCATCGACGAGCAAGGCAAGCTCACCGACGAATTGCGCAAAGCCATCGAGGCCGCCGACAGCAAGCAGGTGCTCGAAGACCTCTATCTGCCCTACAAGCCCAAGCGCCGCACGCGCGCGCAGATCGCGCGCGAAGCCGGCCTGCAGCCGCTCGCCGATGCGCTGCTCGCGAACCCGCTGCTCGATCCGCAAACGGAAGCCGCGCAATACGTGAATGCCGACAAGGGCGTCGCCGATGTGAAGGCCGCGCTCGACGGCGCGCGCGACATCCTCTCCGAACAGTTCGGCGAAACTGCCGAGCTGCTCGGCAAGCTGCGCGAATGGCTGCACAACCAGGGCGTGGTGAGCTCGAGCGTGGTCGAGGGCAAGGAAAACGAGGAAGGCGAGAAGTTCCGCGACTACTACGACTACTCCGAGACTATCAAGACGGTGCCGTCGCACCGCGCGCTCGCGCTCTTCCGCGGCCGCAACGCCGGCGTGCTAATGGTCAAGCTCGGCCTTGGCGGCGAACTCGATGCACAGGTGCCACACCCGGGCGAAGCGATGATCGCGCGCCACTTCGGTATCGCGAACCAGAACCGTCCCGCAGACAAGTGGCTCTCCGACGTGTGTCGCTGGTGCTGGCGCGTGAAGGTGCAGCCGCACCTCGAAAACGAGCTGCTCACGAATTTGCGCGAACTGGCCGAGACTGAAGCGATCCGCGTATTCGCACGCAACCTCAAGGACCTGCTGCTGGCCGCACCGGCGGGCCCGAAGGCCGTGATCGGCCTGGATCCCGGCTTGCGCACAGGCGTAAAGGTGGCCGTGGTCGACCGCACCGGCAAGCTGCTCGCCACCGACACGATCTACCCGCACGAACCGCGCCGCGACTGGGACGGCTCGATCGCGAAGCTCGCGCGCCTTGCCGCGCAGACCGAGGCGCAACTCGTCAGTATCGGCAATGGCACGGCTTCGCGCGAAACCGACAGGCTTGCGAGCGAACTCATCTCGAAGCACCCGGATCTCAAGCTGCAGAAGATCGTCGTCTCCGAAGCGGGCGCGTCGGTTTATTCCGCGTCCGAACTGGCGGCCAAGGAATTCCCCGATCTCGATGTTTCGCTGCGCGGCGCGGTTTCGATCGCACGCCGGCTGCAGGACCCGCTCGCCGAACTCGTGAAGATCGAGCCGAAAGCGATCGGCGTAGGCCAGTACCAGCACGACGTGAACCAGCGCGAACTCGCACGCTCGCTCGATGCCGTCGTCGAGGACTGCGTGAACGCCGTGGGCGTCGACGCGAACACGGCATCGGTCGCCCTGCTTGCGCGCGTGTCGGGCCTGAACGCCACGCTTGCCCGCAATATCGTCGACTATCGCGACGCCAACGGCCCCTTCCCTTCACGTGAGCATCTGAAGAAGGTGCCGCGCCTCGGCGACAAGACCTTCGAGCAGGCCGCGGGCTTTTTGCGCATCAACGGCGGCGACAATCCGCTCGATCGTTCTTCGGTGCACCCGGAAGCGTATCCGGTGGTCGAGCGCATGCTCGCGAAAATCAAGCGCACGATCAGCGACGTGCTCGGCAATCGCGAAGCGCTTTCCGGCCTCGCGCCCACCGAGTTCGTCGACGAACGCTTCGGTCTGCCGACGGTTCGCGACATCCTTAGCGAACTGGAAAAGCCGGGCCGCGATCCGCGCCCCGAGTTCAAGACCGCGACGTTCCGCGACGGCGTCGAGAAGGTGTCCGATCTCGTGCCGGGCATGCTGCTCGAAGGCGTCGTGACGAACGTGGCCGCATTCGGCGCGTTCATCGACGTTGGCGTGCATCAGGACGGCCTCGTGCACGTTTCGGCCATGTCGACGAAATTCATCAAGGACCCGCACGAAGTCGTGAAGGCCGGTCAGGTCGTTAAGGTGAAGGTGCTCGACGTCGACGTGAAACGTCAGCGCATCGCGCTCACGATGCGTCTCGACGATGATCCGGCGGGCGCCGGCGCATCGCGCGGCGGCAGCAGTGGCAGCGGCGTTCAGGCAGGCAACCGCGGCGACAATCGCGGCGGCGGCTATCGTGACAACCGCGGTGAAAGCCGCGGCGGCCAGCGTTCGCGCGACGCCGAACCGGCGGGCGCCATGGCAGCGGCATTCGCGAAGCTCAAGCAACGCTGATGCGCGCATGGCGCAACGTGAGCTCAACCAAGCTCACGTTGCGCAAGCAACAAAAAAGGCGCCGCGGCGCCTTTTTTGTTGGTCGAAACGTTACCGACTGTGCCAGTCAGATCTCGATCTTCGTGCCGAGCTCGACCACGCGATTCGCAGGAATGCTGAAGAAGTCGGTGGGCTTTGCGGCGTTCTGATGCATCCAGGCGAATACGCGCTCGCGCAGGATCGACATGCCGGGCAGTTGCGTTGGCACGACCGTCTCGCGGGCGATGAAGAACGACGTATCCATCATCTCGAACGTCATGTTGTGCGCGCGGCCGATGCCTTCGAGCACCGCCTGCACGTCGGGTGTCTCGTTGAAGCCGTAGTCCGCCTTCGCGAGATAGAGCCCTCCGCCGATGTCCTTCCACGTCACGCGGTCTGCCTCGGCCACGTAAGGGATGTCGCGAATCACGAACGTCAGGAAGATCGTGCGCTCGTGCAACACCTTGTTGTGCTTGAGATTGTGCAGCAGGCTAACCGGCACGAGCGTTTCGCTGCCCGTGAGATAGATCGCCGTGCCTGACACGCGGTGCGGTGGGTGCGCAAGCAGGCCCTGCAGGAAGGGCATGAGCGGAATACCATCCGCGGCCGTGCGCTCCTTCACGATCATGCGGCCCTTGAACCAGGTCATCAGCAGGAAGAAGAGCAGCGCGCCAATGCCGAGCGGCAGCCAGCCGCCCTCTTCGACCTTCAGCAGGTTCGCACCGAAGAAGCCGAGATCGACGGTCATGAAGCCGCCGATGATGAGCGCGACGAGCGCCCTGTTCCACTTCCATACATTCACCATCACGACGCTCGCGAGCACGGTGGTGATGACCATGGTCGCCGTCACGGCAATGCCGTAGGCCGCGGCCAGGTTGTCCGAGCTCTTGAAGCCGACCACGATGCACAGAATGATGAAGAGCAGCATCCAGTTCACGACTGGCACGTAGATCTGACCGATGGCGAGGTCCGAAGTGTGCAGCACCTTCATGCGCGGCACGTAGCCGAGCAGGATGGCCTGACTCGTGAGCGAGTACGCGCCCGAAATCACGGCCTGCGAGGCGATGACGGTGGCCACGGTAGAGAGCACGACGAGCGGCAGCAGCGCCCACTCCGGCGCGAGCAGGAAGAACGGGTTCTCGATCGCGCGATGGTCCTGCATCAGCAGCGCGCCCTGCCCGAAGTAATTGAGCACGAGCGAGGGCATCACGAGCGTGTACCAGGCGTAGCGAATCGGCTGCGCGCCGAAGTGGCCCATGTCAGCGTACAGCGCTTCCGCGCCGGTCAGCACGAGCACCACCGAGCCGAGCACCACGTAAGCCTGCAGCAGGTGCGCACCCATGAAAGCGACAGCGTAGTACGGATTGAACGCCGCGAGGACGCCGGGGACCTGCACGATCCGCGATACGCCAAGCACGCCGATGGTCACGAACCACAGCACCATGATCGGCCCGAACAGCCGCCCGACGAGCGCGGTGCCGTGCCGCTGGATCCAGAACAGCGCGATCAGGATCACCATCGTGAGCGGCAGCACGAGCTCCGAAAGCTTGGGCGCGGCGATCTCGAGGCCTTCCACTGCCGAAATCACCGAGATGGCCGGCGTGATGACCGCGTCGCCATAGAACATGCACGCGCCAAAGATGCCGAGCGCCGTGAGCACGGCGGCACCCTTGCTCTTGCGGTTGAACGAGCGCATCGCGAGCGCCATCAGCGCGAGCACGCCGCCCTCGCCGTTATTGTCGGCGCGCATCACAAAGAGGACATATTTGACGCTCACCACAATCACGATCGCCCAGAAGAGGAGCGAAATGACGCCGAGAATGGAGGTGTCGTTGAGCGGTATGCCGTGCGAAGGGCTGAACGCCTCTTTCAGCGAATACAGCGGACTCGTGCCGATGTCGCCGAACACCACGCCGATGGCCGCTACGGCGAGAGAAGGTAGCGGCTGCTTGGCCACGTGTGTGCTAGTTGTCATATACGCGGTAATCCGTTTCGAGGCGGAAAAAACGAGCGCTATTCTAAACCGGGCCGCGGCAGAAACCGAGCCCTCGTCGCGGCACTGCGACATACCTCGCCCCGCGCAGTTTAGCATTGGCCCTTGACGCCGTCTGCCCGTGTGCGTCCGCTCGCGCCGGCGGCGAGCGCCGCGCCGCGTAACCGGCCGGCAGTGCGGCAGCGCGCGACCGTGAAAAAAAAAACGGAGCCATGAAGGCTCCGTTCGTAGATCTGATCACCGCATGGCCCAAGAGCCCCGGTGAGGCAAATCGCGCCTTACTTCTGCGCGTCTTGCTGCCGCTGCTGCAGACCACGCTTGATCCACGCGCCGAGATTATGCGGGCGCACCGTGTCCCACTCCTCGAACGGCTGGTGGATCCACGGATTCGTGGGCAGATGCTGGACGAAATAGTCCGGCTTCACCTTCGAGCAGCCCTTGTACCAGAGCACCGCTGAGCGCACGCCAGTCACGGCCGGATAGCGCTCCTTGAGGTGCTCCTGCACGCGAGCGAGCGTCACGCCCGAATCGACGAGATCATCGACGAGCAGCACATTGCCCGAGAGCTCGCCACGCGTCATCGTGATGTATTGCGCGATGTCGAGATCGCCTTGCTGCGTGCCGGCGGCCTCGCGGTACGAACTCGTCGCGAGAATCGCGAGCGGCAGGTCGTAGATGCGCGAGAGCTGGTCGCCCACGCGCAGCCCGCCGCGCGCGAGACACAGGATCTGATCGAATTTCCAGCGCGACTCGTGTACCTGTAGTGCGAGCACCTCGATCAGCCGGTGATACTCATCCCAGCCGACCCACAGGTTTTTCTCATCGTTGCGCGGATCCGTCATTTGAATCATTGAGCTTCTACCTCTTTTCTACTTCTTCTTTCACACCTTGAACGGATGACGCAGCAGGATCGTTTCGTCGCGATCCGGGCCAGTCGACACCATGTCAATCGGCACGCCGGCGACTTCCTGCACGCGCGTGAGGTAGGCCTGCGCGCTCTTCGGCAGCGCGTCCCACTGCGTGATGCCGATGGTGCTTTCCTTCCAGCCTTCGAAGGTCTCGTAGACCGGCTCGCACGCCGCCACTTGCGACGCGCCGCGCGGCAGAATGTCCACGTCCTTGCCATCGACCTTGTAGCCCACGCAGAGCTTCACTTCGTCGAGACCGTCGAGCACGTCGAGCTTGGTGATGCACAGGCCCGTCACGCCGTTGATCTGGATCGAACGGCGCAGCGCGGCTGCGTCGAGCCAGCCGGTGCGGCGCGGACGGCCCGTGACCGAACCGAATTCCTTGCCCACCTTCGCGAGCGTGAGGCCCACTTCTTCCTGGCGCTCGGCGTTGTCGGCGTCGTAGAGCTCGCTCGGGAACGGACCCGAGCCGACGCGCGTGCAGTAAGCCTTGGTGATGCCGAGGATGTAGTTGAGTTGCTGCGGACCGACGCCCGCGCCCGCTGCGGCCGCACCCGCCACGCAGTTGCTCGACGTGACGAACGGATAGGTGCCGTGGTCGATGTCGAGCAGCGTGCCTTGCGCGCCTTCGAACAGCAGGTTGCCGCCCTGGCGGTTCACGTCATAAAGACGACGCGAAACGTCCGTTACCATCGGCTTCAGACGATCGGCGTACGAGAGCATCGTGTCGAGCGTTTGCTGGAAGTCCACCGAGGCAGCGCCCAGGTATTGCGTGAGCACGAAGTTGTGATAGTCGAGGTTATCGCGCAGGCGCTCGGCGAAGGCTTCCGGCTCGAACAGGTCCTGCACGCGCAGACCGCGGCGCGCGACCTTGTCCTCGTATGCGGGACCGATGCCGCGGCCTGTCGTGCCGATCTTGGCCGCGCCGCGCTTCGCTTCGCGCGCCTGGTCGATGGCGATGTGATACGGCAGGATCAGGGTGGTGGCTTCGGAGATGAAGAGGCGCTTCTGGACGTCGATGCCCGCTTCTTCGAGTTCGCCGATTTCTTTGAACAGGGCCTCGGGCGAGAGCACCACGCCGTTGCCGATGTAGCAGGCGGTGCCGGCGCGCATGATGCCCGACGGGATCAGTCGGAGAATGGTCTTCTTGCCGCCGATGATGAGCGTATGGCCGGCGTTGTGACCGCCCTGGAAACGCACCACGCCTTGCGCGTGGTCCGTCAGCCAGTCGACGATCTTGCCCTTGCCCTCATCGCCCCATTGGGTGCCCACGACGACGACATTGCGCCCCGGGGTTACATTCACTGCGCTGGCAGACATGGTGTTTCGTTAGCTGGTTAAAAACGTATTTTACCTGGGTTCGGCGGCAAGGCCGCCTTTTTTTCCCCAAATTCGCGGAATTTCCTTTTGCACTCAACGGCATGCGCGTGGCGAAGCGCCCTCGGGGACGCTTGCGGCACCGATTTACGGGCGGCGCAAATGGCCGCCCGAGTGCGTTCTCAGATGCGCTTCTCAGACATGTTGCTCGACGACCCAGACACCGTCGCGCTCGACCAGTACGCGGTCGCACGCGAACTCGTCCATATCGTGCTCGTGGCCCGGCAGCGCCTGGATCACGACCTCGCCCGCATCGCGCAGCGCCGAGATGGCGGCGCGCAGCGCCTCGTCGTGGCGCCACGGCGCGAGAATCGCGCTGCTGCGCGCCTCGACGGGCGAAATACGCGCCACTTCACGCAGATCGAGCGAGAAACCCGTTGCCGCTCGCGCGCGCCCGTACGCCTCGCCGACCTTGTCGTAGCGGCCGCCACGCGCGACGGCGTTCGGCACGCCATCCACATACGCCGAGAACATTACGCCGCTGTGATAGGCGTAGCCGGCGAGGTCCGCGAGGTCGATCATCAGCTCCGCGCCCTCGATGCCGCGCACGAGGAACGCCAGGTCGTCGAGCGCGCGCGCAATGCCGGGCAGCGCCGGCAGGCGCTTGCGCGCCTCGTCGATCACGCTCGCGTCGCCGTAAAGCGACGGCAGCGCGCGCAGCGCGTCGCGCGAGACGGGTTCGAGATTCTGCGTGAGCTCCGCGAGACGCGGCACGTCCTTGCCAGCCAGCGCTTCATACACGGCGTCGCCGAGCGCGGCAGCCTGCGGATCGGCCTCGAAAATCGCGGCGAGCACACCCGCATGCGAGAGGTCGAGACGCACCTTCGTGAGACCCGCGAGGCGCAGCGCGTCGAGCAATAGCTGCTGGATCTCGAGGTCTGCTTCGAGACCCGCATGGCCGTAGATTTCGGCGCCGATCTGGATCTGCTCGCGCGTGGCGTGCAGTCCGCGCGGGCGCGTGTGCAGCACGTTGCCCGCGTAGCACAGGCGCGTCACGCCCTGACGGTTCAGGAGGTGAGCGTCGATCCGCGCGACCTGTGGCGTGATGTCGGCGCGCAGGCCGAGCGTGCGGCCCGAGAGCTGATCGACGAGCTTGAACGTGCGCAGGTTCAGGTCGCGGCCGCTGCCCACGAGCAGCGATTCGAGATATTCGAGCAGCGGCGGCATGACCATTTCGTAGCCATAGGCACGGAAGCGGTCCAGCAGGCGGCGGCGCAGCTCTTCGATCTTGCGCGCCTCGGAAGGCAGCACGTCCGCAATATTCTCGGGAAGTAACCAGGTCGACATCGGTTGAGTCCTACCACAATGAGGGGCGCGCGCGGCATGATGCCACGCGGGCCGAAAATCCGGAATCCGGCAATAATTTGGCGACGGCCCGCAAGCCGTCAGGTCGCCAGCATCAGCAGCACGAGGCCAAGCCCCATCACGATGAGCCCGCCGATCCGGATGTGATGCGGCGGCCGTTCCGCAATTTTACGGAATGTGTCGCGCCACGCCGTCGGAAAGACGAACGGGAACATGCCCTCGATAATCAGCATCAGCGCGATCGCGAGCAAGAGGGAGCCAGCTATGTCCATGCGAAAAAAATGCGCCGCGCGTCGCGCGGCGCCTGTGTCTCATTTTGTTTAGTGTCTACGCGACGCAGCGGGAGCCGGCGACGTATCACCGCCGTTCGCCCCACCGTTCGGACCGCGCATGAAGCGGAAGAAGTCGCTCGATGAATCGACCACGATCACGTCGCCGGGCCTGAAGCTCTCACGGTACGCCAGCATGCTCTGATAGAAGCGGTAAAAGTCCGGGTCGCGCCCGAAGGCTTCGGCGGCGATCGCAGCAGCCTTGCCGTCGC
>Ga0335083_10001856_pt1 | contig 28635 bp, 24 predicted proteins | sample Lox_Sample_42_FD_206716 | JGI IMG/M metagenome (GOLD analysis project Ga0335083, IMG submission 206716) | Soil microbial communities from Loxahatchee National Wildlife Refuge, Florida, United States - Lox_Sample_4.2 | ecosystem: Environmental > Terrestrial > Soil > Wetlands | place: USA...
AACCACGACCGCGCATCCCTCCAGGCGACGGGCGAGCCGATCCAGGTCGGCCAGCTCGACCTTGCACCGGGCGCACCAGGGGGCCCAGAGGTTCACCAGCGCGGGATGGCCGCCCAGGACCTGGGCGAGCGTGACCGGGCGGCTTCGCAGATCGGACAGCGGGATCCGCTGCCAGTCCAGCTTTGCCGAGACGGCCGCCGACGGTCGCGTGCCCCGGCGGGCCGCATCACCGCACCCCGCGATCGCGACCACTGCCGCGAGGCCAAGGAGGATGTGAACCGGCGATCCTCGCCGACGCGCGCTCACCGCCGCCATGCTACCGCGCAGCTCAGGAAATCGACATGGAGATCGTTGGTCCGGACGTAGTGCTCGCCGTTCAAGGCAAACGAGATCACCTGTCCGCGATGTCCGATCGGCTGGTCCCAGCGCAGGCCAGCCGACAGGGCCTCTGCCCGCAGGGCCGCCAGGTCGCTGTCGGCGGTGCGCAACACCAACCTGTCCGGCGGGAAGACCGTGCCGAAGAAATCGACCGCCGACTGCCGGTGGTAGCGCCCCCCGACGTCGATGGTCAGCCGCCCGACCCGCTGGGACACCGTGACGTCCCCGGTCACCGCGGTCGCGCCCCAGCTGTCGGCGTAGAAGCGCCCCCCAATCTTCAGCGCCCCCTGCCAGGGGAGCCATTGCAAGATCCAACCCGAGAAGGCGTGTCGGAGCCGCTGGTCCGGGACCACCTCGGTTCCGCGGGTCGCGTTGGACAGCGGGACGGTGTTCCAGGTGTTGGTGAGCGTCCCCGTCTGGATCGTGACCCCATAGCCGCCCAGCACGATGGTCGTCGGCGTCAGCAGCTGCGTGATGCCGAAGTTGCCGTTGGTGGTGCTCCGGGCGCCGCGCCCCTGGTGTTTGCCGTCCAGGTCGTAGACGTCGAACCAGTCGACGATCTGGTACAGGCTGGCCGAGAGCACCGTGTTGTCGTCGGCGAAGGAACGGTTGACCAGCAGGCCCAGGCCCCAGGACTCCAGCGGCTCCTCCATGTGGTAATCGGCGTGGAAGCCGAGGTTGGTGGTCGGGCTCCAGGAATAGGTGGTGTCGGCGTCGATCTCGCCGGCCTCGTTGATCCGCGATGCGGAGCTGATGGCGTCCACGGGGGTGCCGACCGGCAGTCCAAAGAGCTTGTGGTTGGGGGAGGCCGCGGTGACCACGTCGAAACCGACGGCGACCCGCTCGATCATCCGATCCCCGACGGCAGCCACGACCTCGCTCTGCGGCTCGGACACCGTCACGCGCTCCGACCCCGGCCCCGTGACCGGCCCCGCCGCCGACTGGTACCCGAGACCGTCCTGATCGAAGTAGGTGAACCGGGCGGCCATCGATTCGATCTGGTAGGCGGGCGCGTGGGCGGCGGGCTCCTCGCCACGCAAACCGCCAGCCGTCGCCAGCGTCAGCCCCGCGGCAGCCAGACCTACTGACAGCCGCATCCGCCCCCGGCCGGCGCGGCATCGCCGCCGGCCGCCGCCTCGCGCGACGTGTAGAGCTTCCGCTGCGCGCCCGCCAGCAGCGCGTCACCGCCGGGGCTCATCATCGGGTCGGCCAGGTGCTTGCGCCGGTTCTGAGGAACCATCGCGCAGCCTCCGGCGAGGACCGCGGCAACCAGCGCCGCGATGGTCACGATCGACGGCGCGGATGGGCGGGCACGCGGCCTGGTCACAGCGCGCCACGCCAGCCGACCCCGCCCGCCAGGCCGCGCGCGTCCGGCGCGATCCAGAGCGAGAAAGCCGGACTCTGCTCGAGGGGGCGGTGGTCGAATGCGCTGACCACCACGGCGAAGGCCGAGGCCGCCAGGGAGAGCGACAGGAGGACCCCCGTCGGAATGCGATGGTTGTCGTCGACGGTCGGGTCGAACACGTTTCCCGCCTTCATCGCCGCCACCGTGGCGGCCGAGAGCGCCAGCGTGAGGCCGCCATAGGCCGCCGCCCGCCGCCAGGACCCCTCGACCCCATGCGCGACCCACGGCGCGAGCGCCAGACCCGACACGATGACCACGACCCCCACCTGCTGGCGCGATGACGAGTGATCGCTGGCCATCAGGGCGCCTCCGACGATCATGGGGACGATGGCGGTGACCGCTCCGGCGGCCACCCCGACAGGCGGTCCGGCGGCGGGAGCAGAAGCGCCGGTCCCAGCGGAAAGCTCCGTCGCCAATACGAGCGCCAGGGTCGCGGCCCACATACCTTGCACCGGCTTTTCTAGCACGGCGCCCTCGAGATCGAGGCTGCCGGCAAGACGGAATCTTTCCGCGGCCGCGCGTTCTCAGGGACCGACGTCGCTGACCGAGCCGGCCAGCAGGTCGGCAACCCACTGCTTCAAGGTGACGCCGTTGACGCTGGCGTTGAAGTGCTCGTCGCTCATCAGCCAGATGTGGTTGGTGTCCGAGATGTAATACGTGCCAAAGGCGGTGCCCTGGACCCGGAACTGGCCGCGAACAGCCAGCAGGCCCGCCTGAAAGTCCGCCGGGGGGATCGTCGCGCCGCCCTGACACCCGTCGCTGCCGAACGAGAAGAACCAGTCGATGGTCGAGTCGCGGGTCGAGGAGATGAGCCCGCCTCGATAGCTCGGGTAGCGCCAGCCGAAGTGCAACACGTTGTCGATCATGTAGTCGCTGGTGCTCGGACAATCAGCGCCGCAGTCGAGCATCACCCCCTGGCTGAAGCCCCAGGTATCGTGCCACGTCTGTTCCAGGCAGGGCTGGACCACGCTGTTGGGCATCGGCGGACCGGAGTCGCTGAGCAACGTGACGGGGATGGGCGCGAACCACTGGGCCACGTGATCGGCGTTGAGCAACACGCCGAAGCCGCCCGCGCTCGAGCCCGCGAACAGCACCTGTCGGGCGCCGGCAAAGGTGGGCACGACCCGGCTCAAGAACGCGTCGAGGTTCGTGTACCCCATGAACTGCTGTGGCCCGACGCCGTCCACGGCGCCGTCCGGTTGCTTGCCGGCGTGGACGTCGCCGCTGCAGTAAGGAATGAAGACGTAGCTCCAGTCCCGCACCGGGTTGTCCGGATCGCTGCGGTTGAAGACGCCCTCGGTCTGCGGAATGAAGTCGTCCTCGCCGAACGCGGAGTCGTTCAGGATGCAGGTGGCGAGATTGAAGCAGGATCCGCCCTGGTCCAGAAACACCATCACGTTGGGCGACGCGCTGCTGAAGTTGACCGCCAGGCCGGTGGCCGACCCGTCGCGACAGCGCGTCTCAGGGAAGTCGATCCAGTCCCACTGCCCCTCGTCCGTCATCGGCAGCGGCGTTCCCAGCGCGGCCGGCGGCCCGGCGTCGGCATACACGGTGTCCGGGTTGTGGTCCCGTGCCACGTACACCACCGCGTCCATGGCGCCGTCGGTCCCGCTGGCGTGAGGCGAAGAGCAGGCTGCAACCCCGACCGCCGCGAGCGCCACGTACCCCACGACCAGACGCCAACCCATGAGCCAATAGTATCTCGAATCAGCGGAATCGATCGGCCGTGGCCCAGCGCGGATCGGCAGACCACGTGAGACGCACGTCACGGTCGGCGTGACGTGCGGCCCAGGCCTCGAGCGACGGGCGAATCGGGTGCTCGGGCGCCACGAACCAGTGCAACGAGCGCCGCCCGTGGACGGTTTCGCGCCCGAAGTAGACCGCGTCGCCGGTGATCATCTCCTCCAGCTCGTCCTCGATGTCGTTCAGGACCTCGGACTCGTCGTCGCTCGGCATTCCGTCGGGCGTCGCATCGAGGAGCGCCACGTCGACGGCGACGTGGGTGTCGCAGACGATGTGGTCGATCCACTTGAGCGCCAGGTTGATCGTCGCGAACATGGGCCGGCCGTCGGGGGCCTCCCCGCGCAGGGTGGTGAAGCGCTCACCGGTGGCGTCGCGGGACAAGAGCCCGACCGCCTCCTGCAGCACCGCGACCGGCGCGCCCTTCTCGAGCGGCTCGAGGCTGGTGCGGATGCCGCCCAGCCAGCGCTGGACCGTGTCCTCACCCAGGATTCGATCCAGGGTGATGAAGGTCGTCATCCCGCGCATCTCGTCGGACATCGCCGCGAACCCGGGGTGAAAGCTCGTGACGTTCATCAGCTCGCGGCCGGGATCGAGCGCCACCAGGAAGCGCATGTCGGCGAGCGCAACGGTGTGTCCGGCGATCTGCAGCCGGGCGTCCGCCAGGGCGGGCACCCCGCCCCGCGCCGGCTGAAACTCCCACGCCGCGTCGGTCGCCGGGCCCGCCTGAAGCCAGCGCTGGGTCAGTCGCCGCAGCTCCGGATCGCCGCTGGCCGAGAGACAGAACGCCAGTCGCGCCGTGCCGCCCACGCCCACGCCCACCTCCCAGGTCAGCTTCGGATGGACCGCCTGCACCTTGGCCGTGATCTCGGCGACCAGCGCCTCGTCCAGCTTCCGCTCGTCGATCGCGGCTCCGATGCGCGGCGCGGCCGCGGGCCACCAGGCCCAGAAGGCTTCGATCCCTGGCTCGATCATGGGTGCCGCAGATTAGCCTCAAGTGGCCGATCGCGTCAGCCGATTGGAGAGATGCAATGCATCGTGGCCCCGACGCCTTTCTCAATCAGGTCGTCGGGGGGCGGTGGCGGCTGCTCGAGGCCCTGGGCGCGACGGAGCACGGCGCGGCCTTTCGGGCCGAGACGCTGCAGGATGGGCGACCGGCCCGACTCGAGCTCTGGGACCAGCGCCACGTCGAGCACCGGGGCGAGCTGGCGCGCTTCGAACGCGAGGCGCGGACCCTGAGCCGCCTCCGGCACGAGCGCTGTGCCGCCATCGTCGCCTTCGGCGCGCACGAGGGCCGGCCATTTCTGGTCTCCGATCTCCCGGACGGCAAGACGCTGCGGGACGCGCTGGCCCAGGGCGACCTGACGGTGGCTCGCGCGCTGTCGCTGGGCTTGCAGCTCTGCGAGGGGCTCCGGCACCTGCACGGGCACGGCGTGGTCCATCGGGCGCTGGTTCCCGAGAACGTCTGGATTGGCCAGACGCCCTCGGCCGACCGGCTGACGATCGGGTTGCCGCGCCTCGGACCGGCGTCCTCGACCGCCAGGCCGGACCGCCGCGCCGACCTCTACGCCGCCGGGATGTTGCTGTACGCGATGTGCACGGGGCGCGAGCCATCCGCCGAGGCGGCCGAGGCGGCCGCCGGCGGGGCGTCCTTTCCCCCGCCGCGCACAGCGAGTCCGGCGCGCGCCATCGGCGAGGAGCTCGAGCGGGTCATCCTGCGCGCCGTGGCCCCGCCCGACGTCCGCTTCGGGACCGCCGACGAGCTGCTGGCTGCCCTGCAATCGGCGGGCGCCCGCCCCACGAGCACGAAGCGCCGGCCGGCCCAGCGCCCGCGCAGCCGGGCGGCGATGATCGCCGCCGCCTTCGCCACCGTGGCCGTTCTGGGCGCCGGCGCCTTGCGCGGGAGCAGCCGCCAGGGACCGAGCGCGCTGCCGGCGCCGCCGACCGCGGCCGCCCCGAGCACTCCGGCGAAGGTGGTTGCCGCGCCTGCCGTGGCCACGGTTGCGCCTCGGGTCGCCGCCGTCGCGCCTCCCGTCATCCCCCCTGCCCCGCCCCCCGCGCCCGCGCTGGAACCGAAGCCGGAGACCGCGCCAGAGCCTCCGCCCGCGCCCCCACCGTCCCCCGGTGAGCACAGTGACATCTGGTCGTTGCTCGACAGCGGGCGACTGAACGAGGGCGCCACCCGCATCAAGGCGCTGGTCGCCGCAGATCCCAAGGCGGCGTGGCCCGAGTTCGCCCTGGGCGTCCTCTACTACCGGAAGTACTGGCGCAAGGACTCCATCACCCACTGGAAGCTGGCCCTGGAGCGCGATCCCGAGATCCGGCGGGATCCGCAGTTCGGCGCGTATCTCTGCTTCATGCTGGATGACACCTGGAAGGCCGCCGGCATGACGGACGTCCTGAATCAGCTGGGCGCCGAGGCAGCGCCCCTGCTCGAACAGTGCGCCGCGTCGGCCAAGACCCCGCAGCTGCGGGCGCTGGCCTCACGCACGCTTCGCAGGCTCAGTGCGGATGGCGGGTCGCCGGGCCCTCGTCCAGGGCGACGTCCACGTCCTTCAGCTCGATGACCCCCGCCGCCTGCTGAAGCGGCTCGGCGCGTGGCGGGGGCGGCGGTGGAGGCATCACGATGGCGACCGGCGCGAACGCCGCCGGATTGGGCGGCTCGATCGACGGGATGGTCGGCCCCGGTGTGGGCACCATCGCCGCCGCCCGCGCCGCCGGCTCGATCGACGGTCGGGTCGGCCCGGGCGCCGGCGCCTTGGGCGGCCGGAGCGCCGACTGCCAGAGCGGCTGGAAGAGCCCGCGGTGCGCCTCGGTCAGCGACTCGAGCTTGACCTTGAGCTCTTGCTTGGACAGGAAGATCTCCTCGCGGCGATCGCCGCTGAGCAGGCGCCGCAGCACCAGCTCGCCGGGCGACTGGGAGCGAGCCGAGATCTCCTGCACCTCGGGAGCGACGGTCGCGATCAAACGCTCGACCACCAGCGCGGGCTGGGTGTGGGTTCGCAGCGACTCCCCTTCCAGCTTCGCCTCGGAGACCGCCTTGCGGTGCTGGCGCAGCTCGGAGGTCGCCGCGGCGATCCGGTCCCGGAGCGCCTGCAGCTTGGGCTTGTCGGCCTCTTCGACATCGAAGGTCTCGACGCCGTTTCCTTCGTCGTCGACCCGCACCAGCCGCGGCGGCGAATCGGCGCCGGCGTAGAGGATGTCGAAGCCCGCCCCCTTGCCGTCGGGCGAGACGCGCAGCTTGAGTCGATCGCCGCCCTTCTTGAGCAGGAGGTCGGCGACGTGGTGCTTCTCCAGGTGCTGGGCCCGCAGGCGCAGCTCCTTGTGGAGCCAGCCACCCATCTCGGGCACCTGAACCTCGAGCCGCTCCATGACGCGATCGACGCGGACCACCTTCTCGAACAGGTGGTTGAGCGGAACCTCCAGCTCGATCGCCGCCTCCAGGCCAAACCCCGTCGCCGCGGTCATCCGGCAGGCGTAGCGGGCGCCGGCCACCAGCGCGACGTGCAGGTCGGCCTCCATCTCGGGCAGATCGTGCTTGACCAGCAGGGTCTCGAGCGCCTTCAGGCAGACCTGGCGATCGCGCGCCTCGGCCTCGTCGCGCTTCTTCACCTCGGCGTCGAACGCCGCGCCGACCTCGCTCTTCGCCGAGCGAACGAGCTCCTCGGCCGAGCGCACGATGGCCGCCACGCAACGGGCTGTGGCGGACTCGGCGTCGCCGACCGGCGCGCCTTCGACCGCCTTGGGGATCAGGGCGCCGATCCGATCGAGCTTGGCGATCTCCGCCGCGTTCGCGGTCTCGAGCACCGACGTGCGCGTCTTGCCTTCGGCAATGCGCTCGTCAGCCGCCAGGACCTGCACGCAGAAATCGACGGCATCCCGCAGAAAATCGATGAAGTTGATCTCGAGCGTCGACGGTGTCGAATCGCCGTAGAGGTAGCTCATGGAACACCTCACTCTCGCGGCGGAAATGTGCCCGCGGGAGGGTACCTTAACACGGGCGACGGGCGTCCAGACCAACGAAGCTTCGTCGACCAGGCGCGTGTGCGGTGGTGTGAGCCTAGAGGTCGCCGATCGCTTTCTTCGTCTCGGGCGTCAGCTCGCGGTCTTTGACCTTGTTCTTGATGGGCTTCTGCGCGCGCAGGTAGGCGACCAGCGCGTCCAGGTCCTCGGTGGCGAGCCCCGAGATGTGGGGAATGAACAGCGACATCGGCGGCGCCATCGGGCGGCCGTCCAGGAGCTTGCCGTTGACGATGGCGGCTTTGATCTGGTCGGCGTTGTAGCGGCCCAGGCCCGTCTCGACGTCGGGGGTCAGGTTACGGGCATAGACGCGGCCGATGCCGTTCGGGCTCATAGGGAGGCCGCCCCCGAACAGCCAGTCGGTGTCGGGCCCATGTCCGTTCTTGTCCGAGTGACACTCCCAGCAGTGGCCCATGCGCGCGACGTACTCGCCCCACTTGAGCTGGTCACCCCCGCTCGAGGGCGGCGCCGGCGCCCTGACGTCCTTGGCCGGCGGGTGGTGCGCCACGCCGCGCCGGAGCAGGAAGCCCATCGGGAACGGAAGATCGTTCTTGCTGCGATCGACCGCGTTCCTGACGGGCGGAACGCTCCGCAGGTAGGCGACGACCGAGCGCGCGTCCTCGTCGGACATGTACTGGTACGACGTGAACGGCATCATCGGGATCAGCAGGTTTCCCTCGTGGCCGATCCCGTCGCGGATCGCGCGCAGGATCTGGTCGTCGCTCCAGCCGCCGATGCCCGTCTGGACGTCGGGGGTGATGTTCGGGACGGCGAGCGTCGCCCCCATCGCCGCCTCGTGAATGACGTTGCCGCCCGCCAGGTACATGTCGGTGCGTTCACCGGCCAGGATCGAGCCGCCCTGGCGGGTCGTGTGGCAGGCGCCGCACGACGCGTTCTGGTTGACGATGTACGACCCGCGCGCGAGCCGCTCGGGCGAGGCGTCGATCTTCTCGAGCGTCGTCGGCCTGATGTACTTCCCGGTGCAGGCGCCCAGCGCCAGGGTCAGGAGGGCGGCGAGAGTGGCACGTCGCCAGCGGGGGTCACGCATGGGCGCGCATGGTAGTGGGTCCGATCTCGCGAGGCCAGCTTCATGTGCCTCGTCGCCCGCCAGCTGCCGCACATGAGCCCAAAACACCAGCAACGCCAGCAGCACCGCTCGCGTAAGGCGCCCCAATCTTCGGGTCGACTGGGTCAAGCGCCCGCCCGTTCACGCAGGGGCTCCTTCCCCCTCTCCATGCGAAAGCACGGAGAGGGTCGGGGAGAGGTCCGGACCCCGCCCGCCGAGCCTGCGGCTCGGCGGCCTCCCCCGCATTCAGGCATTCGCGGGAGAGGCGCAGAGAGCGCCCGATCTGCGCGTCCTGGCGCCTTGACTGATCGGCATTGGCCCTGGCGGTCAGGCGGCGACGGGGACGCCGTTGCGGATCAGCACGTCGCGCAGCGCGATGATGACCGGGTTCACTTCCTGGTTCCAGTCGGCGCCCTGGTGGTCGTAGGCCCGCTGCTCGGCCTCGACCGCCATGCGGTCCTCGGTGAACACCGCCTCGGTGAAGCGGCGGATGAAGGGCCAGCCCAGGCGCAGGAGGCCCGGCATGCGCGGCCGCTCGATGCTGAGCGCGCCGACGCTGAGGTGGCTGCGCTGCTCGCGGTCGTAGGGGATGTAAGCGGCCCACAGATGAAACGAGGGGGGGTCGCCGGCGCCGCGGCGAAACGTCAGGGTCTGGAACGGGTACTGCGTGCGGATGGTCAGGATGTCGCCCTGCTCCGACCGGCCGGCGGCGGCTCCCTCGCGACGGCGGCGGCGATCGCGGCCGGCCAGAGTCATGAACCGCGAGCGCCAGTCGGGCTTGCTGCCGCGGGTGTCCTGGAAGCGGTAGCGCACCTCGATCCAGTCGGGGCCGCTGTCGTAGTCGAGCAGCGTCGGCTTGATCTTCCCCATGAGGCCGCGATGAAGGAACTGATGGTTCATGTCCATCAGGTTCTCGTGCATGAACGAGTAGTGGCAGGCGATCCGACGCCAGAAGTGCATCGTCCGGTGGTGCGGCGACGCCACCAGCGGCAGCGCCGGCGGCGCGACGGCGTCCGCCTTGTCGCGATCGCCGGTGAACACGAACACGTACCCGTCTCGCTCGCTGCAGGGATAGGCCCGCACGCCCTGCGGCCGGCACGCCCCCTTGGCCAGGTACGGCACGCCGGCCAGGCACCCGTCGGGGCGATAGGTCCACGCGTGGTAAGCGCACCTCAGCGTCTCGCCGCTGACGATGCCCTTGTGCAGCGGAAACTGCCGATGGGCGCAGCGGTCATCCAGCGCGAACACGTCACCGCGCTCGGTGCGCGCCAGCGCGATCGGATTGCCGGCGAACATCGCGGCGTAGGTCCGTCCCGCCGCGAGGTCGCTCGACCGGGCGAGCGGATACCAAAAATCGGGATGAAGCCCGACGCGCCTCAAATCTGGCATTTTGGCTTCCGCCAACCTGACGTCGGCCCACGCCGTCGTCAATCGGGGAGGACTTTACGGCCCCCCGGATGAGGCTGCCTAGCGGCCGCGATCGTCGGCGGTGACCACGATGTTGCTGGCGCCGCCGGTGATCTCGATGCTGTAGCGATCGCTCTCGGACTCGTATCCGTCGGTGGCCAGGCGGACCGCGCCGGAGCCCGCATCGGCGCCGCGGCGGTCGATGCGCATGCCGCTGGCGCCGCCGGTGACGACGACCTGCACGGCGACCCCGGCCGGGCGGCGGAACGACAGCTTGCTGGCGCCCCCGGAGATGCGGATCGGGACGGTTCCGCGCGGCGCCGGCAGGTGGAAGCTCACCTGGCTGGCGCCGCCGTGGACGTCGATGCGCTCGACGTCCAGCTCGGTGAAGGCCGCGTTCACCTCGGACATGCCGCCGCGGACGTCGATCGTCCAGGGGACGGCGGTGGTGAGCACGATCTCCGCGACGCCGCCGCCCCAGCCGAACAGGCCGAAGCCGCGGGTCTTGAGATGGACGCTTCCGCCTTCCACCCGGACCAGCGGCGGCCGCCCGCGGAACGTCGCGCGAAACAGATCCTTGATCCGCCCCGCGCGCAGCTCCAGGTGCGCGACCCCGGAAGCCACGCGCAGGGTGCCGCGCGCGGCGCCGTCGATCGGCGCGCTCGTGACGGTCCCCTCGCCCGACTCGGCGGGGGGCGGCTCCTCCGACGGCACCGTGGCCTGCTCGACCAGGGCGCGCGCGGCGCTCTCGATGAGCTCGGCTGCGCGCTCGAGCGAGGCGTCGTCGATCTGCTCGGCCGCCTCCGCCAGGACGCGGCTCTGCACCGCCAGCACCGCGTCCAGCTCCTCGCGGCGCGCGGGGGCGCGTTCGATCCAGACCTGGCGGCGGTCGACGCCGTGCCGCGTGCGCTGGACCCACCCGGCCTTCTCCAGGCGGTCGACCAGGCCCGTGACCGCGCCGGTCGTCAGGCGGAGAGCTTCGGCGATCTTCCCGGCTGTCCAGGGTGTCTCTTCCTGCAGCAGCAGGATCAGGGCGTCGACGTCCGACGCCCCCACCCGCAGCCGCTCGGCGACGGCGATGCGGTACGCCCGATCGGCGTCGGCCCACTTGGCGAGCGCGCGGGCCAGCGCGAGGCCGCGCCGGCGATCGGTCGAGGTCGAAGAAGATGCCACTTGACGAATATATCTTACAAACTAAGATATCTTAGTCACTAAGACACATGGTGTTCGAGATTTCAGTCACCGTACCATCCCCAGCCACCAGGAGAAAGCCATGACCACATCATTCCGCGCACCCGACCAGACCGACGACTTCGTCCCCGCCGGCCCCTGGTTCGGCCAGGAGCTCACCATCCCCTACGAGGGTCAGACCCGCATGCGCCTGCTCTTCACCAAAGGCGTCTCCGATCTCTCCCTGCGGATCGGCGCTGGCGAGGAGGCCCTGCTGCGCGGGAGCTTCGGCGACCTGGTCCCGGGCGTCTCGGTCGGCGGCGACGAGGTCTCGATTCGTTACCGCCGTTTCGGAATTGCCGATTGGCTGGGCGGCCTCCTGTGGGGCGAAGGCGCCGGCGCCTCCCTGGTCCTGCACCCCGGTGTCGCCTGGCAGCTGGTCTTCCGCGGGGGCGCCTCCCAGCTGGACATCGACCTCCGCCAGGGGCACCTGACGGGGCTGGAGATCTCTGGAGGGGTGAGCCAGGTCCGCCTGGCGCTCCCGGCCCCGAACGCCGTCGTCCCCCTGCTGATCCGCGGCGGCGCCAGCGAGCTGGCCCTCTGCCGCCCGGCGGACGTCCCGGTCGGCGTCGACATTCGAGGCGGCGTCTCGGACCTCGAGATCGACGGCCGGCACATCGGCGCTGCGGGCGGCCCGATCTCGCTCGACTCCGACGGCTGGCGCGCGGCGACCGCGCGCTACGACCTGCAGCTCACGGGCGGGGCCAGCGAGCTCTGCGTCGTCTGAGCGTGATCAAAATCACGCATCGCCCTCCCTTATGCGCTACGGTGCGCCCCGGTTCCGGGCAGCACAAGCCACAAACGGAGGAGGAGACGATGGGATCGAGGAGAACGGGTTATCTGCTTTTGTGCGGGTTGTTGTCGTTCACCGCCGCCTGCGGCGAGGCCGACCAGGGGGTCGAGACCCAGGGCGGCGACATCATCCGGGCGACGGCGAACGGCGGGCGCGACCAGGTGGTGATGCTCTACGGCGTCAAGGGCGATGGCAGCTGGATCATCTGTTCGGGCTCGTACTACGCCCCGCGGGTGGTGCTGACCGCCGCCCACTGCATCCCCGAGAACCTGTATCAGATGTTCGTCTACTACGGCGACAACTACGCGCAGGACAAGTCCGAGCTCGTGTCGGATGGGTTCATCGGCTTCATCCCGCCGCCCATCGGCAGCCCCTCGCACTGGTCGCAGGCCGACTCGTGGCAGGTGAACCCGTCCTATGACTCCAACCTGAACTCGGCGGACATGGCGGTCGTGTTCCTCGATCGCAAGCCGCCCTTCGATCCGTTGCCGACCTACCGGAACCGGGTGGGCTCCGGCGTGTCGGTCACGCTCATGGGCTGGGGCTCGAACTCGGCGCCGACGCCGACGACCGGCGCCGGCTACGGCGTCGAGCGCACGGGGAAGACCGTCACGCTGGGCTCGCCGACCGCGGCCGACTATCACGCGGACGATCCGAACCCCGGCATGCTCGACCCAGCGGTGCGGCAGACGGTCCTCAAGACCAACGGCGTCGCGCCCAACTCGAACGGCTGCTTCGGTGACTCGGGCGGGCCCATCATCCTGAACCAGTCCGGTCAGGACTACGTGGCCGGCGTCGGCTACTGGACCGGCCTCTCCTGCGAGGGCTACAACCTGTTCACCCGCATCGACTCGTTCCTGCCGTTCCTCGATCTGTCGTACAAGCGCGGCGGTCAGGACGTGCTCAAGCCGACGTTCGCTTGCGTGACCCCGAATCCACAGGGCTCGCTGACCGCCATCTTCGGCTACGAGAACGACAACGGCGTCGGGATCTCGATCCCGTACGGCAGCAAGAACGCCTCGGCGCGCGACACCTCCAACCTGCGCCCGACGCGCTTCGATCCGGGCCTGCGCCCGTTCGCGTTCGGCGTCGACTTCACCACCGGGCAGACCGCCAGCTGGACGCTGGCGCCCGACAACAACCCGACGGTGACCCTGAACGCGACGGCCTCCTCGACCAAATGCACGGCTGCCCAAGCGGTCGAGACCGGTTGCGTGCTGCAGTGCCGCGCGCAGCTGCGTTCGGGCTGCCCGCCGGTCGAGGAGTCCGACAACTGCGTCCAGAGCTGCTCCGACATCAGTCACCTGGTCGTGGACTACGTCCCCGGCTGCAACGACGAGCGGGTCGCCTGGCAGAACTGCGAGGCCGCCACCGCGCCGGGCACCGCCAACTGGACCTGCAGCGGCGGCTCGAACACGGACATCGTCGGCAAGGGCCCGCAGGCGACGGCCTGCCTGAGCCTGCAGGGCGCCTACATCGACTGCCTGTACTACGGCATCGGTTACTGAAGTAGTCAGAGGTTCACGCGGCCGATCTGGTTCACCGAGTACGGGTTCTCGGTGAACCAGATCCTTCCGTCGGGGACTCAACGGCCACAACGGCCGGCGCGGTGGTCCCGCGCCGGCCGTTCATCAACCGCTGCCGTGATCTCGCCCTCTCACTGGGTGGCCGACGGCTTCCCCTCACCGGTCTCGGGGGCATCAGCCTTGGCGGTCCGGATGACGGTCTTCACCCCCTTCAGCCGAGTCAGGCTGGCCTCGGCGTGGTCGTTGTCCATGGCCACCGCCTTGTCGTAGGCGTCGCGAGCGTCGTCCAGACGATCCAGCTGCTCGTACGCCATCCCGAGGTTGTTCCACATGTACCCCTCGACCGGCTCCAGCTCGACCGCCTGCTCGAGCGAGTCGATCGCCTCCTCGAAGCGCTTGTCGTAGATGAGCGCCAGGCCCAGGTTGTTGCGCGCGTACGAGCTCTCCGGGTTGAGCTCGACCGCCTTCTCGAACGACGCGATGGCGTCCTTGCGCTTGCCCAGAACCAGCTGGGCTCGGCCCAGCACGTTCCAGGCGGCGGAGCGCTTGGGCGTGCGCAGCACGGCCACCTTGGCGAACCGGAGGGCGCTCTCGCCGTTGCCGGCGGCCAGCTGCTTGCGCGCGCCAGCCAGCGCCTCCGACGGCTCGATCCGCTGGTCGTCGTCGTCCTCGTCGCTCTTCGCGACGGTCGGCTGGGACTTGGCCTGATCGTTGATCACCGGCGTCGGCGGGGTCGTGGTCGCCACCGGCGGTGGCGGCGGCAACTCCGACGGCCGCGGAGGTTCGGCGACGACCGGCGTCGCCACCTTCCGAGGTGAGGGCGTCAGGTCGTTGCAGGCGGCCAGGCCCCCAGCCAGGGTCAGAGCCATCGAGAGCCTCGTGAAGCTGATCTTGTTGAACATTGGTCGGTCTCCTTTCGAGAGACCGAATTGCAGCGACCGTGCCAGCGCCGATCGCCGCGCGCCACCGGCCCCGGCCCGGGGATCCCGCGGCCCGCCGCCCCCAAAGATGCAGAACGTAGAGCGCCGCTCTACGAATCCGGCGGCGCGCTAGCCGGCCAGGCCGAGATCGCGGCGGAGGTGCGGCCGCTTGCCGTAGGTCGAGACCCGGGGAAGAAGGACCTCGCGGATCGCGGCCCGCCCGCGGTGCGTTCGGCCATCGCCTGGCTCGTGCACGGCGTCCTCGGCGACGAACGTCATGACCTGATCGAGGCTGTTCGTGTTGAATCCATCCACGAACTCCCGGAGGAGCTCTGCAATCGGGCGGGCGGCTTCAGCCATGGGTCTCTCCTATCCCGCCAGGCTCGGGGATGAAAGTGCTCCGATGGATCTCGAGCTCTCCGTCCGGCCCAGGCTGGCGCGTGAGCCAGGGACGAGGCGGGAGCGGCAGGTCGACGCAGCAGACGCGAAGCGGCCGCGTGCGCGCGATGGGTTCCAGATCGTCGAGCACCTTCGCCAGGCGGGCGCCGCTGAACGGGCAGTAGAAGAAGAAGACCGAGCCATCGGCCATGCGGGCAGCCGTGGTCGCGGCATCGCCCTGGATGCAGCGCACCCGAGACAGCCCGAGCCGACTGGTGAGCGCGCGCGCGGCCCGGGCGAGCTCCGGTTGCACCTCCAGCCCCACCGCCCGGGCGCCCGTGAGGAGATGCACGAGCGCCATGGCCCGACCGGGCCCGGCGCCCACGTCGACGAAGACGTCGGTCGATCGAACGGGCGCCTCGTCGACTACCCGCAGCAGGGTGTCGGCCGAGCATGGCAGATAGGGTACGCCGCCCGCCGGGAGCGCGGGTCCATCGAGCGGGATCTCGTCCAGCCCGAGCGCCCGATCGATCCAGGCGTCGCGGTCGCGCGCCGGGACGGCGAGCAGGCTGGCGCGGAACGCCGGCGGAGCGTGGAGCCCCCGCTCGAGCGCTCGACGAACGGCCCGGGCGGATGTCAGGTCGCGCGCTTCCATGCTGAATCCTACGACGGCGGACGGCCCGGGCCGTGCGGCAGCCCCATATTGGGGAGCGGAGGGCCGAGATGGGGGCGACGGGGCGGTCGACGAAGCGCGCACCATTCACAGCGACGGTCTCGCGTCCCGATCGGCGCGCGGCCGGCCGGACCTGGTCGCCAGGCACGCCGCTGGCTGTGCGAACCACCGGGCTGACCGTCGATCCGGAGCTGCGCCGTCGCATCCATCGCCGCCTCGGCGAGCGCCTGGGCAAGTTCGCCGGCCACATCGAAAGGCTCACCGTCAGATTCGAGGACGTCAACGGCCCGCGTGGCGGGGTCGACGTCGCCTGCCGGATCAAGGCGGTGGTCAGCGGCCTGCCAAGTCCGGTGGTCACCGAGCTGGCCAAGAACCAGGGGGCGGCCTTCGACCGGGCGGGCCAGCGCTTCGAGCGCGTCGTCCGGCGCGCCATCGACCGGGGCCGGGGGCGCGGTCGGCTGGGGCGGATGCGGCCCCCCGGCGGACGCCCCCACCAGGCGGAGTCCGCGGAAGCGCCGCCCTCGTCGACCGCCGACCGGAACCGCAAGGGACGCGCGCGCAAGGCGACGGCTGCGCTCGAAGGCTCTATGCAGTCCCGCCCATCCCGCAAGTCCACCCGCAAGAGCGCCAACCGCGCCAAGCAGGGCAACAAGCTGGCCCGGCGCGAGAAGCGGCGTGTCTCCTCGCGAAATGCCCGGCGCGCGCAAGCCTCCAGGAAGCGCTGAGACTATAATTGGCGGGGTGCGTTTCGTCGTTCGTCATCTGACTCGCTATCGCTACAGCGTACCGGTCGTGCTCGCGCCCCACGTGCTGCGCTTGACGCCGCGCCCGGGACACGCGATCCGCTCTCGAACGCTGGTCGTCCAGCCCCAGCCCATCGAGCTGCGCGACGAGATCGACGCAAACGGCAACCCGGTCACGCGCGCCGTCTTCGCCGGCGGAGGCACCGACCTGCTCTCCATCGAGAGTCGCTTCGAGCTCGACACGCAGGCGCCGCCGCCGGCGCCGGGGGTGACAGGGGAGACGCTCCCTCTGCCGGACCGTTTCGCCCCCGAGCTGGCCGCCTACCGCGCGGCGGACACCGCCGTGGATCCGGCCGTCGCGGCGTTCGCGCGCGCTCTGGCGGCCCAGGTCGGGCACGACCCAGTGGCGTTCCTCGATCATCTGTGCCGGACGATTCACGACCACGCCGACAAGCACATACGCCCGTCGGGTAACGCGCAGAGCGCCGCCGAGACCCTGGCGAGCTGGCGCGGCGCCTGCCGCGACTTCACGGTGCTGTATCTGGCCGCGGCGCGCAGCCTGGGACTGCCCGCGCGGTTCTGCAGCGGCTACCAGGCCGCGGCCGACACGCCCGACGGCCGTCGCTACCTGCACGCCTGGCCCGAGGTCTTCGTGCCGGGCGCGGGCTGGCGTGGCTGGGACCCGACGCACGGCATCCCGGTGACGGACGGCCACGTCGCGCTCTGCGCGGCGCCCGAGCAGGCCGACACGATGCCCGTCGCCGGCAGCTACTCGTTCAGCGGCCCCTCACTCGAATCGACGCTCGACTTCGAGCTGGAGATCGGCACCCGCCAGGCGGCCTGAATTCGCGATTCCACTTGCGAAGGATTCGGTGCGCCGTTCCCCCGGGGGGGGCGGCCGTTGCAGCCGCTGACGTTTGCCGACCCGACCGGCATCGGACCGGTGAGCCAGTTCGGCTACTCCGACCTCACGACCGACTTCTGCGGCGGGCTGGGCGCGGTCTCCGGTATGATTCGGGCGATGCGACCGGTACAGCGCGTCCTTCTCCTGGCCGGAATTGCGATGTTCGGGGCCTGTTCCAGCACCTCTGGGGGGTCGTCGACCGGCGCCTCCGGGGGCAGCGGCGGCACCAGCGCCTCGGGCTCCGGGGGCGCCGGCAGCCCCGGGACCGGCGGCTCGTCGCAGACGGGGGGCGCGACCGGCGGGGCTTCCTCGGCCACCGGCGGGGCCGCCGGCGCGGGAACGGGCGGCGTCCCGGCCTCGGGCGGCGCCGGCGTGGGGGGAAGCGCCGGGAGCGGCGTGGCGGGCGCCAGCGGGACGGCCGGGTCCGCCGGCACGGCCGGCGCCACCGGCACGGCCGGCGCGTCGGGCGGGGCCTTGCTGCTGTCCTGCCCGAACCTGCCCGGCGCGACGACCAGCCCCCTGTACTCGATCACGGTGAACGGCTCACCGCTGTTCGTCGAGCAGCTGACCAAGTTCGCGCCGGAGATGCAGGTGCACTACGCGCACGGCTCGCTCTCCGGCTCGGGAACCGCGACCGTCGCGGTGACCGTCAAGCAGAGCTTCAGCTCCTTCACCGTCAGCCCCAAGAGCCGGAACCTGGCGGCCACCAAGAGCGGCAACACCATCACCTTCGACACCGGCCCCAACTACCTGATCCTGCAGGTCGACTCGCTGGACCTGCTGTTCATCCTGCTGGACACCGCGGAGACCAGCCCGCCCAGGCTCGGCGACGCCAACGTCAAGAACATCGCGGACTACTCGGTGGACGACACCGGCGCGAGCTTGATGACGTCTAAGATTCAATCGGCCATCAACACGGCGTCCAGCGCGACCCAGAACATCCTCTACTTCCCGCCCGGCAAGTACCTGACCGGCGAGCTCTGGATGAAGAGCAACGTGACCCTGTACCTGGCCTGCGGCGCCGAGCTCTATGGATCGAGCAACACCGCCGACTTCAACACCGGATCCGGCGGGATCGACATCGAGGACGCGCAGCACGCGCTGGTTCGCATGTACCAGATCCAGAACGCGAAGATCCTGGGGCGCGGGGTCCTGGACAGCAACGGTCACTACATCCGCGGGCAGAATCTGAACGCCAACCTGCTGAAGATCGAGCAGAGCTCGAACATCCTGATCGACGGGATCGTGTCGGTCGATCCCAGCTACTGGAACACCCTGGTCTATCGAAGCGATCAGGTCACGATCCAGAACTACAAGGTCGTCAACTGCCGCCCGAGCGCCGTCGGAGGCTACAACCAGACCGACGGCGTCGACTTCGACGAATCGACCAACGGCCTGCTCAGCAACGCGTTCCTCTACACCGGCGACGACGGCATGGCGCCCAAGAACGAGGACAGCAACGGAACAATCAACTCGAAGAACATCACGCACCAGCACATCGTCGTCTACAACAACTCGGTCGGTTGCAAGATCGGGACGAAGAGCATGGGCACGAGCATGAGCAACATCACGTTCGACGACGTCGACATCGTCCGCGCCGGGCGCGCCATGACCATCGAGGCCTATGATACGGCCGTCGTCAGCAACACGACCTTCTCGAACATCCGTGTCGAGGCGGCGGACAGCATGCTCATCAACCTGGCCCTGGACATGCCGCCGACCTGGCGGACGGCGGCCGACACGGGCATGTACAAGGACACCTACTTCACGAACGTCAGCTCGGACGTCAAGCAGGTCATCAGCCTTCACGGCAAATCATCGTCGGTCAACATCGCGGGCGTTCACTTCAAGAACCTCACCGTCCAGGGGAAGGCGGTCACCAGCCAGACGAGCTCAAACGCCACCTGGGACATCAACCAATACGTGTCCGGTATCACGTTCGAATAACGCCCAACGGGCGTCGACAACAACGTTGGAGTGTCTTATGGTTTTGGCTCGGGCGAGTTTGGAGTCATGTTGAAGAAGGTTCTCCTCGTCCTTGCGGCGGCCGCGTTCACGATCGGCTGCTCCAGCAGTGCACAGACGCTTGGTCCGGGATCGGCCGGCAAAGCTGGCGCTGGCGGTGGTTCCGGCGGACGGGCCGGCGCTGCCGGAAGTACTGCGGGCGCCGGGGGCGGCCACGGAGGCGCCGCGGGCCAGGCCGGCGCCGCGGGCCAGGCCGGCGCCGCGGGCCAGGCCGGCGCCACCGGAGGGTCCACTTCCGGTGGGCCCGACGCGGGCGCCGACGCCGGCATCGACGCTGCCCCGTGCGTGCCGGTCGACGACAACGACGCGCTGATCGTTCCCCAATGCCTGGACGTCCAGCTGGAACAGGGCGGCGCCGGCACCCTCACCCTGCACGCGCTCACCCTGCGCGACGAACCGGATGGGCTGGCCGTCTACGCGGCCTTCGAGAACGATGGGAACGTCGTGGCCTGCGACGTCGAGTTCAAGGTCTGGCTGTACGACAAGACCGGGCAACAGTTGGGAATGTTCGTCAGCGGCCTGTACACGAGCCACTTCTACAACTACACGACGTCGGACGGGACGAACCTGGTCGCCGCCTGCGCGAGCATTGGCGACGTGACGATGACCAGAGTCGGGACCATGGCGACGGACATCGCGGTCGCCGACATCGGCCAGGTCGTCTATTACTACGCATATTTTGACCTGCCAGGCGCAACCCTCATTGATGCCTTGAAGGTCAGCCAGACGAACAGCCAGACGACCGACGGGGGCGTCGCCTACACGGGGACGATGATCAACGACCTGAGCACGACGGTGAGCGATCCCTCGGTGACCGTCTTCCCGCTCAACCGCGTGGGTCGACCGCTGGGCATCGTGAGCGCGAGCGACACCAGTCAGGTTCCCGCAGGCGGAAGCTGGAATTTCCAGACGTCGGCGGTGAACGTCAGCGCCGCGGATTTCGCGGCGTTCCCCTCTGCGTCCTTCTCCAATTAGCGGAGGCCATCCTGTAAACTGTGGCCATGCGTGCCCCCAATGGCTCTCGTTTGCGCCTCGTGACGTTGTCGCTGAGTCTGATGGTGGGTGGCGGGCCTTTGGCCGGCTGCCACAAGCAGCCCCCGGTCGGGCAGCCGGCGCAGGGCCAGGCGCAGGGACCAGCGCCCGACCCGGAGGCGGTCAAGCAATCCTACGCGGCGCTGAAGAAGGAATTCGCCGACATGCAGCAGAGCTTTACCGACCTGAGCAAGGACCTCGAGTCCATTCCGCCCGATCTGCCGGGCTACCCGCAGCTTCGCGCGGTCTTCTACGCGACCGAGGAATCTCGCGGGGTGACCGACGCCAAGAAGACGATTCTGGGCGACCGCCTCGATTCTGCGCTGCGCTCGGGCAAGCCGGACGACCTGCGGCAGGTCGCGGCCGCCATCGAAGACACCCACAACACCGGTCGAAAGATCGGCGAGCAGTATCTGCAGCTGCTGCACCAGGTGATGGCCTTTCAGCGGGTTGGCGATCAGCGGAAGGAAGCCCTGGCCGCTGCCAATGCCGCGGCTCACCCGGCCAAGACCAAGCACTCCAAGTCCAAATGAAAAAACGCACGCTGCTCTTCCGAGCAGCGTGCGTTTGATTGTCTCGTTCGAAACGCGGTCGCTTACGAGCCGGACTTCAGGGCCGTGTACTCACCCGGGTCGTGGATGGTTGCGCCCTTGACGCCGCCCAGGCCGCCGTCGAAGTCAGCCGTCTGGTCGGAGTAGCCGAACCGGGTGACCGGCGCCGTACCGCCCTTGGCCGGGAACCCGGTCGAGTCGGCCTTCACGCCCATCGCGTTCATGATGTTGTAGAAGTACTTGTTGATGGGGCCGTTGGCGACCTTCGTGTCGGTACCGGTCGCCTGGGTCAGGCCGTTGACCTGACCGCTCGTCGAGCCGTCCGCGCACTGCGCCTCACTCATACCCTGCGACAGGTTGGTCACTCCGGCCGACGTCGAGGTCGACGTATCGACGTTGACCGTCCAGCCGGTCTTGAAGTAACCACCGCCGCCGCCAGCCTGGATGACCGGCAGGTTGTTCAGGTTGTGCGCGTTGCCGTCCGACATCTCGTTGAACCAGGTCGTGACCGTGCTGTCCAAGAGGGTCGACCCGTCGGGGTTGGTGATCCCGTTGAGCATGCCGATCAGCTTGGCGAACTTCGACGCGTAGTACGTGTCGATGGTCTCCAGCTTCATCAGCGCGTTGGCGACGCAGGTTCCCGTCATGTTGGCGTTCGAGAGCCGGTGCGAGAGGTTGTGCGACTCGTCCGTGATCCCGAGGCCCTTGAAGTAGTAGTTCGGCGGGTACTTCAAGAAGATGACCGGGTTGTAGTTACAGATCGTCGACAGCACCGCCATGACCGAGTACATGTCCGCGCCGTCGAGATCGCTGCTGATCTTGTTGGTGAGCAGGTCGCCGCTGCTGCCAGCGCTGCCCGCCGCCATGACGTTCGCCGAAGTCGCCTCCAGCATGGTGGCCTCTGCCGAGGTGCACATCGCGGAGGCAACGCCGCCGCCGCCGGTCATCATCATGCTGCCGGTGCTGTTGAGCAGCGCTTCCCACGCGTTGAGCTTGTTCTTGTCGTCCGAGCTCATGTCGAAGCGCTTCAGGGACTCCAGCTCGCCCTTCACGAGGTCAGAGATCTTCTGGCCGCGGGTAGAGGCGTAGGTGTCCGTGTTGCCCGGCGTGGTGGTGGTGCCCGTGCCGGTCATGAACAGACCCGTCAGCGCGCTGAACACCTGCGACGGCGTCCCGAGACCGGGATAGATGTCGGCGGCGTCGGACGCGTTGGTCGAGCTCTTCAGGTAGGAGATGTTCGACTGCGGCGACTCGCCCTTGGTGCCGCCCGAGTTGCCGACCCGCATGAACAGCGGCGTGCCGGTCGAGCTGAGCTGCTGCGCCATGATGTGATCCAGCGAGCTTCCCACCGGCTGGGCGTTGAACTTCGTCGCCTGGGTGAAGCTGAACGGATCGTTGCTGTTCGGCGTAACCGGCTGCAGCGTGAAGTACGAGCCGCAGGGGTTGAGGTGGGGGTCGTTGCCCTGCCCCTTTCCACCGCCGTTGGTGTTGTTCTCCGTCCACTCGTTCATCCCGCGCATCCCGCGCACGATGAGCAACTTGCTCATGTAAGGCGCGAGCGGCGCGATGCTGTTCACCAGGTCGGTGGTAGCAAGAGCGCCGTGCGACTTGGCCGGGAAGAACTTCGTCGTGACGCACCCGTAGTGGGTGAACATCGCGATGAAGGCCTTGGCCGGCCCCGGGGAGGCTGCTTGCCCCTTGGCCTGGCGCTCCCAAACAGAGGGGAGGAACGGTGCCGCCACGACGGCGCCGCCCAGGCCCCGGAGGAACATTCTACGATGAAATGGCTTGCTCATTTTCTGGGCTCCTCGTCGGCTGTCAGGGAGTTCAGGGAGTGGCGCGAACACGCATCCGGAACTGATCCGACTGCGTGAGGTCTGTGAGGATGTTGATGATGGGATACGTACCCGTTGCCACCTTGGTGGCGATGGTGTCCGCAACGCACTGGTCCTGCGGGTTCGCGCCGCGGCCGTAGCCGTAGGCGACCCAGTACTGCGCATAGGTGGCCTGGCCCGCGGACGAGTTGGCGATCCCGTCCATCAGCTGGCCGACCGAGGTGACGTGCACGGGGTTGCCGTCGCCGAAGTCGACGTCGGCGGTCGCGTCGATCTGACCACCCAGCTGGTCCACCGTCTGCCACTGGCCGATGGAGTTGAAGTTCTCCATCACGTAGCCCGGCGGGTTGATGACGTTGACGTGGCAGCCCGCGCAGGATGTGCCGCTCATCGTGACGAGCGCGTTGACCTTGTCGCGGTTGGTCATGTACGTCCCGGCCGGCTGCGGGGTCATGGCGGCGCCCGGAGGCGGCGGCGGCACGTTGACGCCCAGCATGTAGATGACCATGAAGGCGCCGCGCAAAATCGGCGACGTGTCGTTGTAGTGCGAGTACGAGCTCAGGAAGCCGAGGCGGGTCATGAAGCCCGGCCGCTGGTTCGCGTCGAGCATCACCTGCGTCGTGCTGCTGGTGCCGTTGGCCGGGGCGTTCGAAGCGGTCACCCCGTAGATCTTGGCCATGTCCTGGTCGACGAACCCGACGTTGCTCTTGAACAGGTCCTTGTACGTTCCGGTCTGCGCGACCGTCGCAAAGAACTGGTCCATCTCAGCCTGGTAGGCCGGCCGGTCGGCCAGCGAGTAGAGCGGGAACATCGTCGTGTCGTGGTCGATGTGCCACCAGTGCTGGCCCGAGTTGTCCATCTGGACCCAGTGGTCGTGGAACGCCGAGAGCTGGCCCGACGTCTTGTTGGCGACGCCGACCATCCGCTGCGCCTGGGAGAGGATCTGCGAGGCCGTCTGGAGCTGGTTCATGTCGGCCGCGGTGCTCAGCGTGGCGTCCGGCGTGGTTCCCCAGATCATGTAGGAGAGCCGCGCCGCAACCTCGGTGCTGGACAGCCCCAGGGCGGCAACGCCCGTCGACGACGTGACCGGCGTCGTGTTGGTTTCCTCGATGTAGAGGAACGAAGGGTCGACCAGGAACGCGAACAGCGTCGCCGTGGCGACCTCCGTCGGCGTGCCGGTCGGGGTCCCCGAGCCGAGCGCCTGGAAGCGCGTCACCTCGTCGGTGGTCAGCGCCCGGCGGAAGGCCTTGCGACCGAAGGTCTGGATCGTCTGCTGCAAGCAGCCCGACGCCGACGGGTCGCAGGTGATGAAGTTCGACTTCAGCGTCGAGCTGCCCATGACCTGGGTCGCGATCGCCGAGCCAACGTCCTGGTAGATGCGCCACGCGTCCGAAACCATCGGACCGTCGAAGTCGGCGTAGAGCACCGAGGACGGCACGCCGGTCCCCTCGGGCGCGGTCACGGAGGTGACCCCGAGCAGGTCCCGCACCGTCGCGTCGTACTGAGTGTTCAGCAGGCGACGGAACTGCGTGGTGGCCGGGATGCCGGGCGTACACGTCGTCATGACATAGCCGCCGCTGCCCGAGCTGGACGAGCCGCCGGTGCCGTTGGCGACGCCGTTGCCAGCCCCGCTGCTCCCCCCGCTGTTACCGGAGTTGTTGCCACCTCCGCTGGTCGCTCCACCAATTTGCCCCGAACAGGCGGCCATAGTGGCCAGCAGCAGTCCTGCCAGACTCGTCCGAATTGGGTGCCTCATGTGAATTTTTACCCTTCTGCCGGTGGCACAGCGAGACGTCGACACTTCGGCCCAGAGGGGGCCACACCGTTTCTGATGGGGTGTTCGAACATACATATGGGAGAGCGGCCCTGGAATCTTTCACTGTGGTTACCGAGATTAGAACGATTCGAAATAACCAAGTGATATCAGAAGCTTGTCCCGGGCAATTTTCCGGATGGCCCGCCCCTGCTACTTCTCACATTGGGCGCTATCGCTGGCGAGGATCGTTCCGGGGCAGGCGGTGGGGGAACAGCTACCGGTGTCGTTGCAAACGTCGCAGGCGGAGACTTCGTTCGAGGGGCAGTCTAGATCCGCGACCCCACACCCACAGTCACACAGTCCATCCTCATAGTAGCTTCTGTCGCAGGTCCACGCACTCGGAATCTGAACGATGCAGAGCGCGTTATGAATCGGGTCGACGTGGAACGACTTGCCGCCCGAGCAACCTTCGGGTGGGAACGTCTCGCACACGTAAAGGAGCGGGATCCCCTGGCAGGCCGGATCGGGGATGCCGCACCCGCAATCACAGATGATGTCGCGGTAGTGCGAGGCGGCGCAGATCCAGCCGGCCGGCGGCGGGGCGCATTGCGTCGAATCGGTCTGGTCGATCGTGCCGTCGCAGGAGCCCTGGTTTCCGCACTCCAGGCAGCGGACGCAGGTCGCCGGGTCAGAGCTGCGGCAGTCGGCGTCCGGGACGGAGCAGCCGCAGTCGCAGATGCCGTCTCCGTAGGTCCCCGGCCCGCAGGTCCATCCGGACGGCGTGGGCTGGGGCGTGCAGTGGGCGTTGGCGGTGGGGTCGATGAGGCCCGGACACGCCTGAGCAGAGCAGGACCCGGGATCGTCGCAACGGTCGCAGGCCGCCACTCCCAGCGACGCGCAGTCCGGATCGACCGCTCCACATCCACAATCGCAGCGCGCGCCGTCCCCATAGAGACGAGGGGAGCATTGCCAGGTGTAGGGCGGTGTCGGGCAATGAGCGTTGTCGGCCGCGTTCACGCCTTTGCAATTGAGCGGCGAGCAACTGGAGGCGTCGCAGACCTGGCAGGAGGCCGCCGTGGCGTCGGGGCAGTCGACATCGACCACGCCGCAGCCGCAATCGCACATGCCGTCCCCATAAGATGATGCGGCACAGGCCCAGCGAGCCGGCACGGCGCAGTGGGCGTTGTCGCCGGACGCGATCGAAGACGGGCAGAGCCCCTGCGCGCACGACCCCTGGGCGAGGCAGTTGTCGCAGCTCGTGACGTCACTGTCCGGGCAATCCAGGTCCTGGACGCCGCACCCACATTCACACACCTTCCCGTCGCCATAGGTGGACGGCGTGCAGGTCCAGCCCGCCGGTGGGGCCAAGCAGGTGGTCACGTCACCGGGATCGATGCGACCGGGACAGTCGGCCAGGTTGCAGCTGCCGTACGCGTTGCAGACCTGGCAGTGCGCCGGGTCCTGTTGGGCGCAGTCAACGTCCGGGGCGCCGCAGCCGCAATCGCAGACGCCGTCGCCATACGCGGAGGGCTGACAGGTCCACCCCTGCGGGATGCCCCCGACGCCGCCCGACGCCGAGGCCCCGCCGGTGCTCGCCGTCGCGCCAGCGTATCCACCGGCCCCGCCGCTCGCGGACGTTCCGGCCTGGCCGCCCGCCGCAGCCCCCGGCGGGACGACCGTGTCCGTGCACGCGACGGCCGGCAGCAGGATCAACCCGATTGCAGCCACAGAGCGCCAGCTCAAGGGCACGCGTCACATTATTACTCGGACCACTGCGATAAGCTCGACGACTCGCATGTCGGATCGCCGAGGGACTCACTTCGCGCTGATCCCACTCGGTCTGGCTCTTCTGAACGCGGCGTGCAACCCCAGCAATCCCGGTGGTGGGACGGGCGTCTGCTCATTTTCGGTCACCACCAACGCCATCAGCCCGAAGATGGCCACCGTCGGCATCGTCGAATGGTCGACCACTCTGCCGAACCTGGCCAGCGCCCAGATCGTCTACTCGCTGAACGACGCCGGCGCCGGCGTGCTCAACGGCGGCGGGACCGCGCCGGTGGATCTCACGAAGGCGAACCACCGGACCTTGCTGCTGGGGCTCAAACCCCAGAGCGGCTACACGTTCCACATCGAGGCGACGGACGCGGCCGGCGTCTCCTGCGCCAGCCCGGACTACGCGCTGCCCTGGACGGGCGTCCTGGCCGGCGCGCCGGCCATCCAGCGCACGGCCGTGAATGCCGCCGCCCAGGCCGGGGGATTCATCGTGACCAGCAGCGGCGTCACCGACGACAGCTACGCGATCGTCATCGACGCCGACGGCACGGTCGTCTGGTACGCCCCCTCCCCCGCCCAGTGCACGCGCGCCCGCATGGACTACGAGGGGGCGAACATGTGGATGGTCGCGGTCAACGAGGACAACTCGACGGGCGAGATGCGGTTCGTGTCGATGGACGGCCTCACCACCATGACCAACATCGGCGGCCTCTCGAACGCGCACCACGACCTGGCGGTGCTGCCGGGAAAGATCGCCGCCATGGTCTGGGCGGGAGCGGCCGCCGACGCCGAGAGCGACCTGGTCGAGATGAGCTCGGATGGCTCGGGCTCGCCGACCACCGTCTTCGAGATTGGCTCGAATCTGTACGTCGGCGGCACCGAACCGTACCAGGCCTACCACTGCAATTCGATCCTCTACCACCCGACCGATGACAGCTTCACGATCGGAGACCGTTACCCGAACCTCTATGTGAAGGTCTCACACGCCGGCGCCGTCCAGTGGCAGCTGGGCGGCAGCTGCGTGAACGCCCCGGCCGGACCCGCGTACTGCCAGGAGGAGATCTGGCAGGTCAATCACGGCCATCACCTGCTGGACGACGGCACGATGCTGATCTTCAACAACAACATCGAGGGTGGTGCATCCGAGGTCCGCGAGTTCCAGCTCGACACGAACGGAGGTCTGTCGGCCACCGAGGTCAAGGACTTCAAGTACGACGACATCTCCGTCCCCGTGCTGGGGGACGTGCAGCGGCTGCCCAACGGCAACACGCTCATCACCTATTCGACGGCCGGCGAGATCGTCGAGGTCGATCCGTCCTGGGCGCCCGTCCAGACGATCGCCGGACCCCAGGGATACGCCGACTGGCGCGCGACGCTGTACGGACCGCCGGCCCGTTAGGTCGCGTCGATCATCGCGGCCGGCGGGCGCGTAACCCGCGCGGGATCAGCAGCCGCGCCAGCAGCTCGAACAGCGCCTGCACGGCCAGCGCCAGAAGCGACGCGGGGACGGCGCCCGCCAGCACCAGGCCGACGTCGTCCAGCCGGATGCCGGTGAAGATCGGCTGGCCCAGCCCGCCCGCCCCGATGAGCGCACCCAGCGTCGCCGCGCCCACGTTGATGACGGCGGCGCTCTGGACGCCCGCGAAGATGAGGGGGCTGGCCAGAGGCAGCTCGACCAGGCGCAGGATCGCCCCGGGCGGCAGCCCCAGCGCCTCGGCGGACTCGCGCACCGAACCCGGAATCCCGGCGATGCCCGCGTGCGTGTTCCGCACGATGGGCAGGAGACCATAGAGGAACAGGGCCACCACGGCGGGAACGGTCCCGATTCCGAACAGCGGAATCATGAACACCAGCAGGGCCAGCGCTGGCACGGTCTGGACGACGCCCGTCACCGCCAGCACCGACTGCCCCAGGCGGGGGCGCTTCGCCGCGAGCACGCCCAGCGGGACCGCCAGGATGATCGCGGCCAGCAGCGAGATCCCGACCAGCTCCAGGTGCTCGACCACCCGGGCGCCGATGGCCCGGACCGACAGGCCCCGCGAGCCGGCGGCGGCGGTCGTGCCCAGGAAACCGGCGGCCACGCCGGCCTCGGAGACGTGATCGATCTTGGCGCGCGCGTTGAGGGATACCATCGTCGCCGCGTCGATGCGCCCCTCGAGTCGATGCAGCGCCGCCACCGCCTGGGGGCCAATCCGCTGGCCGATGTCGAGCCGGTACAGCAGGACCGCGTCGTAGCGCGCGAAGAACCCGGCGTCGTCCGCCAGCGCGACCAGGCCCAGGCGCCGAATCTCGGCGTCGGTCGTGTAGATGTCGGTCGCGTCGATGGTCCCATCGCCCAGCGCCCTCTCGGCCAGGTCGTGGTCGAGCCCCTGGACCCGGTCCTGCGGCAGCTGGTAGCGCTGGCGCAACGCCGGCCAGCCGTCACGGCGGCTCATGAACTCGTTGCTGAACGCGAAGGTGAGCTCGGGGTGGGCGCGCAG
>Ga0335083_10001860_pt1 | contig 28606 bp, 27 predicted proteins | sample Lox_Sample_42_FD_206716 | JGI IMG/M metagenome (GOLD analysis project Ga0335083, IMG submission 206716) | Soil microbial communities from Loxahatchee National Wildlife Refuge, Florida, United States - Lox_Sample_4.2 | ecosystem: Environmental > Terrestrial > Soil > Wetlands | place: USA...
CACGGTCGCGACCGACCTCGACGCCGCACTCGCGCATTGGCGCGACGTGCGCCAGAACGGAAGCGTCACCGCGCAGGTCGACGCCGCGAACGACGTCGAGGCGCTCGCGCGCCGGGTCGTCGCAACCGCGGGCGCCTCCCCACGTGTGAAGAACGACGACGCCGTGCTCACCGCGATCGGTCAGTTCCTCGACGACGGTTCGCGGGGCGGTGCGGCGTCGTCGTTCAACACCGACGTCGTGCACTACGAGCACGAGCGACGCGGGCCCGTGCGCACCGTGGTCGCATCGGTCCTGGGGGACGGCACCATCCCGGTTCTCGACACCTCGCAGGCGACGCCAACGACGACACCCTCGGCGTAGAGCGCGCCGCGGCCGGTCGTTCCGGCTGTAGGTGTCACACCTGTTCGTTAGGGTCGCCGCATGCTCATCGGATCGGCGCTCGGCGTCTCGGCAGTGGGCGCGATCGGGCTGCTCGCCGGCCTCGGCATCGGCGTCTACGTGCTGGCGGTCGACCGCGGCCGGCGGCTCACCGTGCCGCCGGCGCTCGACTCGGGTGAGCTCATCTCCCGCCTGCTCGATGCCAACCGGGCCCTCCTCGACCAACAGCGCGAGCGCGCCGGCGCGGAGCTCGACGGCAAGAAGGGCCTGATCGACCAACAACTCGTGTCGATGAACGGCGAGCTGCACAAGGTCGGCGAGCTCATGCGCGCACTCGAACACGACCGGCGCATGGCATTCGGCGAGCTCGCGAATGAGTTGCGCCGCCAGCACGAGGGCCTCAACGCGCTCTCCGAGCACACGCAACAACTCCGGGAAGCGATGGCGAACTCGCGGGTTCGGGGCCAGTGGGGCGAGCGCATGGCCGAGGACGTGCTCCGGCTCGCCGGCTTCCTCGAAGGCGTGAACTACCGCCGGCAGGCGACCATCCCGGGCGCGGGCCGCCCCGACTACACGTTCTTGTTGCCGAACGGGCTCGTCATGCACATGGACGTGAAGTTCCCGCTCGACAACTACATCCGGTTCCTCGAGGCCGATAGCGAGCTCGAACGAACCTCCGCGCGCGACCGTTTCCTGCGCGACGTGCGCGATCGCGTCAAGGAGTTGATCACGCGCGGATACCTCGACGCGAGCGACGAGACGGTCGACTGTCTCCTCCTCTTCATCCCGAACGAACAGGTCTACGCCTTCGTGCAGGAGCACGACCGCGAAGCCGTCGACGACGCGATGCGACACAAGATCGTGCTCTGCTCGCCGCTCACCCTCTACGCAGTCCTCGCCGTCGTGCGCCAGGCGGTCGACAACTTCCGGCTCGAGCGAACGTCGAACGAGATCCTCGAGTTGCTCCGCGAGTTCTCCTTGCAATGGGAGAAGTACTCCGGCCAGCTCGACCGCGTCCAACAGCGCTTCGACGGCGTCGCCAAGGAGTACTCGGCGCTCATGTCGACGCGTCACCGGGCGCTGCAACGCCCGCTCGACAAGATCGACGCGCTGCGGTTGGGGGAACCGGCCCTGGTCGACGCCGACGTCGTTCCGCTGGCGCTGGAAGGCTGACCGTCCCGCGCGCACCCGATCGCTAGGGTTCGGCGCGTGTCACGCGTCGCGGTGCTCGGCGGAGGGCAGCTGGGTTGGATGCTGGCGCTGGCCGGCATACCGCTCGGTTCCGAGTTCGTATTCATGGATCCGGCCGCGGACGCGCCAGGCGCCGGGGTCGGTGCCGTTGTCGTCGGCGCGCTCGACGATCTCGAGGCGGCGCGCACCGTTGCGGATGGCGCCGACGTCGTCACCTACGAGTGGGAGGGCGTACCCGCCGCGACTGCACGGGCGCTCGAGCACATCGCACCCGTCTACCCACCTCCGCTCGCGCTCGACGTCGCCCAGGACCGCGTCCTCGAGAAGGAAACGCTGCGCAGGCTCGGCATCGAAACGGCGCCTTTCGAGGCGGTCAATTCGCGCGCCGACATCGAGCACGGCCTCGACTCGATCGGATTCCCGGCCGTGCTCAAGACTCGCCGGGGCGGCTACGACGGCAAGGGTCAGGTGATGTTGCGGCAGGCGAGCGACGTCGAGCCCGCCTGGCAGTCGGTCGCACACTCGCCGTGCATACTCGAGGGGTTCGTCGACTTCGACCGCGAGCTCTCCATCGTCGGCGTGCGCGCACGCAACGGCGAGATCGCCTGCTGGCCGGCGGTGGAGAATCGTCACCGCGACGGGATCCTCCGCGTGACGCGCGCACCCGCACCGGGCCTCGACGCCGAACTCCAAGCCCGCGCCGAGGCGACGATCCGGCCCTTGTTCGAGAGCCTGGGGTACGTCGGAGTCGGATGCGTCGAGCTGTTCGATGTGGACGGCAAGCTGTATGCCAACGAGATCGCTCCGAGGGTGCACAACTCGGGCCACTGGACGATCGAGGGCGCAGAGACGAGCCAATTCGAGAACCACGTGCGCGCGGTGCTCGGTCTTCCGCTCGGCGCAACCGCGGCGCGGGGCGCGAGCGCGATGGTGAACTGCATCGGCGCCATGCCCGAGCTGGAGGCGATTCTCCGCATCCCCGGCGCGCACCTGCACGACTACGGCAAGACGCCGCGGCCCGGACGCAAGCTCGGTCACGTCACCGTAACCGCGTGCGACGCGGACGAGCTCGGGGGTCGCCTCGCGGCCGTGGTCGAGCTATGCGATCGCGCCGGTCTCGCGTAGCTTGGCGATCTCGCCCGCGCCGATCCCCCAATCGGCAAGCGCGTCGTCGGTGTGCTGGCCCGGCCACGGCGCCGAACGTTGGATCTCGCCCGCAGTCCGCGAGAAGCGAGGTGCGGGCGCAGGCTGGGGAACGCCGTCGCGCTCGATGATCGTCCGGCGCGCGCGTATGTGCGGGTTGTCGGTCGCCTCGCTCATCGTGAGCACCGGCGCGTAACAGGCGTCGGAGCCGAGCAGCAACGCGTCCCATTCGGCGCGCGTCTTCGTCTTGAACAGCTCGGTGAAGCGAGTGCGCAACGTCTCCCACCCGCTCGCGTCCATCTGCGCGGGGAGCTGCTCGGCCTCGAGGCCGAGCAGGCGGATGAGCTCCGCGTAGAACTGCGGCTCCAGCGAACCGAGCGCGACGTACTTGCCATCCTTGGTCTCGTACGTGTCGTAGAAGGGCGCGCCGGTGTCGAGGACGTTCGTCCCGTGCTGTTCCTTCCATGCGCCGATCTGCTTCAGGCCCCACATCATCGACATCAGTGACGCCGTCCCGTCGACCATGGCGACGTCGATCACCTGGCCCCGACCGGAACGCTGCGCCTCGAGGATGCCGCACACGATGCCGAAGGCCATGAACATGCCGCCGCCGCCGAAGTCGCCCACGAGGTTGATCGGCGGAACTGGCTTCGATCCCGCGCGCCCGAAGTGCGCGAGCGCGCCCGCGAGCGCGATGTAGTTGATGTCGTGGCCCGCCGCCTGTGCCATCGGCCCGTCTTGACCCCAGCCGGTCATCCGCCCGTACACGAGCTTCGGGTTGCGCGCGAGGCAAGCGTCGGGCCCGAGGCCGAGCCGCTCGGTGACCCCCGGCCGGAAGCCTTCGAACAAGGCGTCGGCGCCCTCGACGAGACGCATCACCAACTCGACGCCCTCGGGATTCTTCAGGTCGACGCCGATCGAACGGCGCCCGCGGTAGAGCGGCTCGAGATTCGGCTTGCCGAACACGGCCGGGTTGACCTGTTGTGCACGGTCGACCCGGACGATGTCGGCGCCCATGTCAGAGAGCAACATGCCCGCGAACGGGCCCGGTCCGATCCCGGCCAGCTCGACGATCTTCACTCCTGCAAGCGGTCCCATGGTGCTCAACCTACGCGCGGCAAAGCCCGCGCCGCCTACCGAGAGTGAGCCCCGTGCGTCAGTAGTTGAGCTTCAGCCCCGGACGCGGCCAGGGCATCGAGATCAGCCGTCCCGTGCCCGAGCAGGTGACGTACGCGGTGCGGAGGTCGTCGCCACCCCAACAGACGTTCGTCGTCATCGGATCGCCGGTGAGCGCCTGATCGAGCACCTCACCGGCCGGCGAGACGACCGTGAGCGCACCCGTCACCAATGTCGCGACGACGACATTGCCGTCGCCGTCGACGCCGAGCGAGTCGAACATCTGCATCCCCGGCAGCCCGCACAACATCGCACCGGCCGCGCCCATCTCGTTGCGCTCGACCTCCCCGGGGGCGGTCACGTTCCACGCGTACAGGCGACCGGTGTGCGTCTCGGCCGCGTACAGACGCGATCCGTCGGGCGACAGGCCGATTCCGTTGGGCGAGTCACTCGGGAACACCACCTCGCGGACGGAGGACCCGTCGGGTTGCGCGTAGTAGATGGCTCCGACGTGTTGCACCCGCCCCTGCCGGCGGCCGTGATCGGTGAACCACATCCCGCCGTGGGCATCGAACACGATGTCGTTCGGCCCGATGAGCTGATGACCGTCGCACTCCGTGTAGAGCACCTCGACCTTGCCAGAGTCGAGATCGATGCGTTCGATCCGGCCGCCGCTGTGATCGGGGGGCAGCTCCGTGTCGGGGATCTTCATACCGAGCAGGTCGCGGAACGACCATCCGCCGCTGTTGCAGATGTACAGCGCGCCGTCCGGCCCCACGGCTGCACCGTTCGGGCTTCCGCCCGGCGATGCGACCTCGCGCTTGGTGCCGTCGGGCGCGACCCGCGTCACGCATCCACCCATGAGCTCGACCACGATCACGCTGCCGTCGGGCATCGCGACCGGGCCTTCGGGAAATCGCAGACCCGACGTGATCTCGGTGATTGCAGGCTGGCTCATGTCCGCACCCTCGCTCCGTGTCCGGTCGCAGTCTCGTCGCCGCCGGGAGCTGAGCATCCGCTTGCGGCGGAGGTCAAGATAGGCACATGCGCATACGGATGGAGCCCCAGGACGAGTACATGCACAGGCTGGAGGCTGCGTCGAACTTCAACGAGTCGATGTACTTCAACGTGTACGACCCGGACGAGCGCATCGGGGGGTTCCTGCGCCTCGGCAACCGCGCGAACGAGGGGTACGCGGAGCTCACGACCTGCGTTTACCTTCCCGACGGGCGGGTCGCGTTCACCTACAACCGCCCCGAGATTCACGACAACGCCGCGTTCGATGCGGGCGGCACGCGCTTCGAGGTGGTCACACCGTTCGAACAGCTCCGGACGACCTTCGACGGCAAGCTCGCGCTCCTCACCGAGCCGTTGCAGATGGCGAATCCTCGCCGGGCGTTCACCGAGAACCCGTGGGTCGAAGCGCACGTCGACCTCACGCACCGCGGTGTCTCGCCGATGTACGGCGGCGAGCCGGTCAACGACGACGGATCACCGCTCGCGCAGGATCACTCCGGCGGATTCGCACGTGGCCACTACGAGCAGCACATGGCGGTCGAGGGCACGATCCGCGTCGGCGACGACGAGTGGCCGGTCCGCGGCTTCGGGCTGCGCGACCACTCGTGGGGCCCCCGGTTCTGGCAAGCGCCGTGGTGGTACCGGTGGCTGACGGCCAACTTCGGAGCCGACTTCGGATTCGTGGTGTCGATCGTCGCGTCGCGAGAGGGTGGGCGACGCGTCGGCGGGACCGTGCTCCGCGACGGCAAGTACGAGCACATTCGGCACGCGACGATCGAAACGGCCTGGCGCGGTGACGACCGATACCACGCGGAGATCCGGGCTTCGGCGACGACCGACGCCGGCACCTACGAGATCCACGGCCGAGTGCTCAACCTCATCCCGCTCCGCAATCGGCGGGAGACCCCCGAGGGCGACAAGCTGATCACCAGGATTTCCGAAGGCATGACGGAATGGTCCTGCAACGGGTTGACCGGCTACGGACTCTCCGAGTATCTCGATCAGATCGTCGACGACCGGCCGGTCGGTGCAAGCGAGGAGCGCGCGGGCGCGTAGCGCGATCTCGGAACGCTTACAGCAATAGCGTGTGCCGCTCGCCGACGATCGTCCCCGCCTGCTCTCGATACTCGACGAGTTGGGCAACCGACACCAACGCGATCCGGTGCTCCTGCGCGAACAACTCGAGGTAGGGGAATCGCGCGGGCGAGCCGTCGTCGTGCAACACCTCGCAGATCACCGCGACGGGTGCGCAACCCGCGAGGCGGGCGAGATCGACCGCGGCCTCGGTGTGACCGCGGCGGTCGAGCACCCCCTCGTCGCGGGCACGCAACGGGAACACGTGGCCCGGTCGGACAAAGTGCTCGGGACGCGACGCGGGGTCGAGGATCTTGCGGATCGTGAGCGCGCGATCCTGCGCGCCGATACCGCTCCCGGCGTCCCGATGATCGATGGTGACGGTGAACGCGGTGTCGCACCCGGCCACGTCGGCCGGGACCATCGGACCGATATCGAGCTGGTCGAGACGAGCGGTGCTGCAGGGCATGCATACGAGTCCACGTGCCCAACGCATCATGAAGTTGATCGCCTCGGGCGTCACCCATTCGGCGGCGAGCGTCAGGTCCCCCTCGTTCTCTCGGTCCTCGTCGTCGACCACGAGCACCATCTCGCCCCGGCGGATCCGCCGCAATGCGTCGTCGATGGAGGTCAGAGGCACCGTTACCGTCCTTCAGTCGATGAGTTCGGGAGTAGGGAGCGCCGCGAGCTCGACGCCACCGGGAATCGTTGCGATCATGCGGCAGCCATGGGGCTCGTTGCGGGCCACGCGCACGTCGCCGCCGTGCAGCTCGACGATCCAACGCGCGATCGCGAGTCCGAGTCCTGCGCCGCCGTCACTCGAGGAACGGGCGGAGTCGGCACGGTAGAAGCGTTCGAAGACCCGGCCGACCTCGCTGTCGGGGATACCGGGTCCGTGGTCGGAGACCTCGAGGCGCGCGCCGCCTTCGGGTGCGGCGACGGCTCGGACCAGTACCGTGCCCTGCGGGGGCGAGTGGCGCACAGCGTTCTCGACGAGGTTCGCGATCACCTGGTGCAGCCGTTCCGGATCGGCCTCCAGGCGGAAATCGCGCGGCACCGTCTCGATCTCGAAGTGCACATCGGTGGCATGCAGCAGCGACTCGCGGATGGCGTGCTCGAGCATCGGGCGCACGTCGAAGAAGTTGCGGTCGAGGGGAAGCGTGCCCGACTCGAGCCGGGAGAGGTCGAGCAGTTGCTGCACCAACCGGCCGAGCCGCTCCACCTGGGCGAGCATCGTGCGCAGTGTCTCGGGATCGGCCCGGCCGACACCGTCGACGAGATTCTCGAGCACCGCTTGCAGCGCGGTGATCGGCGTCCGCAGCTCGTGGCTCACATTGGCGACGAGATCGCGCCGCAGGCGGTCCGTCTCGGCGAGCTCCGCAGCCATCTGATTGAAGGCGACCGCGAGCGTCCCGATCTCGTCACGCGAAACGGTCTTGACCCGGGCGGTGAAGTCGCCGCGCGCCATCGCCTCGGTGGCGGCGACCATCTCCCGCAGGGGCGACGTGAGGCCGCGCGCCAGTATCCAGACGACCCCGAGCGCGACGAGGCCGGCGAGCAACCCCGCGATCGACGGCCACAGGCCGACCTTCAGGCCGACGAAGAACACGCCCACGGTGACGGCCACCGCCGCGAGAATGATGACGCTGATCTTGAGCTTGAGCGTCGGCAGCCCCTCGAGTGGCCGCTCCGGGGTTCGCGGGGCTTTTACGCGCACGCGCCGGCCGCCTCGATCGCGTATCCAACCCCGTGCACGGTGCGCACGATGCTCGGACCGAGCTTGCGCCGAATCGTGCGGATGTGCGAGTCGACCGTACGCGCGCCCGACGGCACGTCGTAGCCCCAGACCTGCGCGAGCAACTCTTCACGCGTCGACACCCGCCCCGGACGCGCCGCAAGGTAGATCACCAGATCGAACTCGATCGGCGTCAGGTGCACGACGTCGCCCGCCATGTGCACTCGGCGTGTCGCCGGGTCGAGTTCCACCTCGCCGATGCGGACGACGGACTGGACCGGCGACTCGGACGACCGCTGGGCGCGCCGGAGCAGCGCGTGAATCCGCGCGATCAGCTCGCGCATGCTGAACGGTTTGGTCATGTAGTCGTCGGCGCCGACCGCGAGCCCGACGAGCAGATCGGCTTCGCCGTCGCGCGCGGTGAGCATCAACACCGGGACGGCCCGGTCGTGCTGGATGCGCTTGCAGACCTCGATGCCGTCGAGACCGGGGAGCATGAGATCGAGCACGACGACGTCGGGCCGGACGTACTCACACAGCGCGACCCCGCTCGGACCGTCGGCCGCGATCTCGACCTGGTACCCCTCGCTGCGCAGGCGGGCGGCGACTGCCTCCGCGATCGGCGGCTCGTCCTCGATCACGACGACCTTTTGGACGAGCCCGTCTCGCGCTCGTGGTGCCAGCGAGGTCACGCCCCGAAGGATACGGACCCTGGGTGCAGGAGTGCCCATACGGCTGTGGAGAAAGTGTGCAGAAATGGCCTCCCATCGGCCACATGCGTCGTTGCGGCGCTCCCGGGAGTGGCGACTGGTGCTTCGAGTGTCCGTCCGGACGTGAGGGACCTGATACGGGAATGACGGTTCAGGGAGCGGCGGGCGAGAACGCTCCCTTGACGTAGATCTCGGGGGCCACTGCCGTCCGCCGGCAATCGATACATGTCCTGGGCAATGCTTCCCGAGAGCGACCGAGGACGGGCGTAGAGCTCCGTTTTGTCGTTGAGCCACTCGACCTGGTCGTCGACGCGGCGCGGCTCCGCAAGGGTGATGTCCTGACCGGTCCTCAAGTTGTAGACGTGCAGCCGCCACCTCACGACGCTCAACGTCCCACCCGTGCGGCTCGTTAACGCAGTGCGGGTCTGGTCGGGTGAGAGTGACGGGCCCTCGATGCCCGAGCGCAGCGTGTGCGCCCGACGTGCTGCCCATCACGCCAGGCTGGAACTACGTGACGCGTATGTACCGGAACCGCGCCGAGATCCTCGACGGCTCGTGGACGTTCCCGAGCCCGAGTCGATCGGACAGCAACCCGGCCGACGTCGGAGCTCGCCCCATGAACATGCTGAACTGCTCAGATGTTGCGAAGGATTCTCGGCACGACAACGGCATGCGGCGTCCGTAGCATCGGCGTCATGATTTCAACTGACGGGGGGCAGGCAAGCCGATGACCCGTGATGTGGCGACGTTCATCGGTTTGCATCACGTGCGGGTGCCTGTGTCGGATGTCATGCGCAGCCGGGACTGGTACATCGATGTGCTCGGCTTCAGGCCTTGCCTCTCTGTCGAAAGTGAAGAGAGCGTCGTCGGTGTCGTTGTCGATCATCCCAGCGGGCTCGCCGTCGGTTTGCACTACGACCCTTCGCTCGCGGAGGCGCTGCGCGGCTTCAGTTCGATCGCGCTCAGCATTGGAACGGATGAAGATCTCACCCGATGGTGCGCACGTCTCGATGCGCTCGGAGTCGGTCATTCCGCACCGATGCAGGGTCACCTCGGCTGGTATGTGGAGGTCCCGGATCCCGACGGTCTCGTGATCCAACTCCACACCATCGGCCAGCCCAGCGCCGACGAAGCGTAACTGCTCGAGTCCGCGGGCAACGCGAGCGATCCCGCAAGATCATTTCTGCCGAACGCGAACGGGCGATACGACGGCGATGTTGCGTTCGAGGTAGCGAGCCGTTTGGTCTGCCGGTATGGGTGGTGAGTAGTGGTAGCCCTGGATGTGACTGCATCCGAGTTCGGTGAGCGCGTCGTGTTGTTCCTGATGTTCGACGCCTTCGGCGATCGTCTCGAGGTTGAGCGTCTGCGCGAGTTGCATGATCGCGTTCACGAATCCGCGGCCTTGGTAGTCCCGAAGGAGGTTGTCGATGAAACACTTGTCGATCTTCAGGATGTCGATCGGGAGTTCGGCCAGCGCGGCGAACGACGAGTACCCCGTGCCGAAGTCGTCGATCGCGACGCGTACCCCATTGCGGCGAAGTTCGTCGAGGGTCTTGATGATGCGACCGGAATCCTTGGCGAGCACGGATTCGGTCACTTCGAGGGTGAGCGCGGATGGTGGGAGGTCGGCGTCGGCCAGGGAGCGCGACACGTGTTCGACGAACCCGGGGTGCGCGAGTTGGAGGCGTGAGGCGTTGACCGTGACACTCAGATGCAGTTCGGGGAACTGTTGCTGCCACTCGTGGGCCTGCCGGCACGCTTCGACCAAGACGGCGTGGCCGAGTTCGAGGATGAGGCCCGCCTCTTCCGCCAACGGGATGAAGACGGCCGGGGGCACGAGTCCTCGTACTGGATGCGGCCAGCGGGCGAGCGCCTCGAACGAGGTGACGAGCCCGGAGTGCGTGTTGACGACGGGCTGGTAGTGCACCGTGAGCGCGCGTTCGTTGACCGCGGTGCGAAGTTCCTGCTCGAGGGTCATGCGCTCAACCGCCGCGGTGTGCATGGCCGTTTCGAAGACGCGGTAGCAGCCCTTGCCTTCGCGCTTCGCCCGATACATTGCGGCGTCGGCGTGGCTGAGTATCCGGTCGCCGCTGGAGTCGGGCCGATCCGCAAGGGCGATACCGATGCTCGCGCCGATCGCGACGGCGCGGTCGGGAAGCTGCAGTGGTTCCACGAGCGCGTCGAGCACCCGTTGCGCAACGAGCCCGGCTTGGTCGACGGCATCCAGATCGTCGGCGAGAATCGCGAACTCGTCGCCACCGAGCCGGGCGATGGTATCGAAGCCGCGCAACAGAGTCCGGAAACGGTCGGCGACCGCGACGAGCAACGCGTCGCCCGCGAGGTGACCGAGGCTGTCGTTCACGTTCTTGAACCCGTCGAGATCGACGATCATCACCGCGACGTATCCGCCGACCCGGGCGCGCCGGCTCAGCGCGTGCTCGAGACGATCGTTGAACAACGTCCGGTTCGGTAGTCCGGTCAACGGGTCGTGCATCGCCTGATGCCGGATCGCGTCCTCGGCGCGTGTCCGCACGATCGCGGACAACAAGATGCTCGCGACCGCCTCGACGAAGTGACGTTCCTCGGCTGTCTCCTCGCGGTCCGCGACGATCTCTACATGCGCCAACGGTCGATCGGGATCGCCGACCGGGACGCGCAACGACACCGCGCCACCGGTACCGGACTTCGCTCCCGCCGACGAGCGCTCCGTCGATGTGGCTGCGTCGAGCTCCGCGATCGCGCTCACGATGCGACACTCGTCCGCCCGCACCATCCGTTTGATGACGTTCGCGGCCTCATCGATGACGACTCCGAGAGACGTCTCCTGCAACACCCGGCGTCCGAGCGCCGCGATCGCGTCCTGGCGTTCCGCCCGGGCGCGCCGCTCGGTCACGTCGCGGGCGTTGATGACCACGCCGTCGACGGCCGGGTCGTCCAACAGATTCGTCGCGAGCCCCTCGAGCCAGCGCCACGTGCCATCTCGATGGCGTACCCGGATCGAGAACTCTGCGGTTCCGCCGGGCAGCGACACTGCCTGCCCGACGGTTGCGCGCAAGTCGTCGATCTCGTCCTCGTGGATCAGCACGCCGCGTTCGGGGCCTATCAACATGGTCGGCGCATAGCCCAACACCTTTGCGCACGAGGGGCTCGCGTACGTCACCGCGCTCGCGCGGTCGACGACGAACACAAGATCCGAGGAGCTCTGCACGAGTGCACGGAAGCGACGCTCACGGCTCTCGGTCAACGCCGCGGCCCCCTCCTTCTCGAGAAGCGCCGAACGCAGCGAGCGATACGAGAATGTCACCCCGATCGCCATCAGGACTGCAAGGCCGTGCACCTCCGGCGTCGAGATGAGCGTCGGGGCCCAACCGAGCGCGATCATGCCCTCGCCTGCGGCGAGACACGACAGGTTCCAACCCAGAACCGCGCGCTCCGACGACGAACCCGTCATGGCCAGCGCCTCTTGGCCGACGAGCACCAACCCGATCGCGAGAGCAGGTCCCCAGCCGGTCGCGTAGATCGTCGCCGTCACCACCGCAGCCTGCGAGGCAATCCGCGCGTGAAGACGAACGCGACTTCTTGGCGACCGGGCCCACCACGCGCCGGTGGCGGTGGTGACGAGCTGTCCGCCCACGAGGATCGCCGGAATCACCCAGATCGGCGTCTTCGCCACCAGACCGATCGCGCGCAACGCCGAGATCGCGAGCGCGGCAACCGGACCCATGACCAGCACCGTCGCTCCGTGGACGCCGCCTAGTTCGCGTGCCGCGGCCGCCCGCAGCCTTCCAAACGCCATCATCGAGCATCGACCCGGTCAAATGGCGCCTTGACCGCCACTCCGGGCGCGTCGGCGGCCCGGGATCCCGACTCGCCGCGTTTCGCGTCGGGAATGCGCACCTATTGCCCGATCCCGCGCACCGTCAGGAGTCGCCGCGCGAAAAATGTGGCGGTTTGCGGGCGACTCGGGCGCGCCCGAGCCCGGCTTCAGGAATGTTGCCAGGTGTCGGAGAACGCGTTGCCGTTGGTCAACGTCGACGGCTGCGCCTTGACCGTGCCGCCGTTGGTGACCATGACGATCTCGCTGTTCTCGAAGGTACTGATCGTGCCCGACTGACCGTTGCCGACCGTCGACGACGCCGTGAAGCTCATGGCGTTGAAGTTCGCGAGCGGAAGGACGGTACAAGTCCAGTAGCAACTCGACGGCGCCTCCGCAACCCACTCGGCGGAACTCTTTTGCGCAGCAGACGACGTCTTCGCCGTCTTGTACGTCCAACCGCGCGTCGTGTCGTGCAGGGTCAACGTAAAGGTCGTACCCGATGCGGAGACCTCGGCCGCCATGCTGTCGCCAACCGCGACCGGGTATCGCGAACTCGACAGCGAGACCGAACCGGCCGGGTACATCTCGTACCAGGCGTAATAGACAGGCTCATTCCTGCCGGCGCAATCCGAGTCGGTACCGATCTGCTCCACCGAGTTCGATGCGTACCCGTCGAGACCGACCCAGAACGACGCATACTGCCGCTGACGCGACGGGCAGGTCACGGCCGGTTGCGTCCAGGCGGCCCGCACATCGGTGAACGTGGCGCCCTGATCCGCATAGCCCGACCAGTTCGTCGAATACTCCGTGCCCCGCGACAAAACCGAGATGTGCGCGGGCTCGTGCACCAGCATCGGCGCACCGACCGCGGCCGAAGGCGCGACCAGACCCGTCAACGCCAGCACCATGACGAACACGAGACGTCTCATGCGCCCACCCTCCCTTGCATCGGCCACATCGCCGACGTCGAACAACCTGACATTCATCGTCCACGCGATATCGACCTTGAGCACGCGCGCGGGGTCCGAGCCGGCTCCTGCGACCCGGGCGACTCGGGCGAAAGGGATGCGAAAGGCGCGGGTGCGACTATCCCCCAGTCGAGAACGAACCTTGCCGAGGTTGAGGGGAAGAATCATGAGGCGACGCCTGGTCCCACAACCTGCGCGGCTTGGGTGACGCGCCCGACCGCTCTTCATCGGGCGATCGCCGTGGTCGCCCGCCGTGAGCGAAAGCGGGCCGATCGCTATCGTCCCGACTCATGGCCCCAGCTCCCGCCGCCGACGCGCTCGCCGGTGCGCTGGCCCCCAGGTGCGGCGCCGGTTCCGTCGTGGACCTGCGGCGCCTTTCCGGCGGCGCGTCCCGCGAGACGTGGTCGTTCGACCTTCTGAACGAGAGCGGTGCGCGCTGCGGGCTCGTGCTGCGCCGGGATCCGAGTGGCCACAGTGGAGAGTCCGATCGGTCTACCGAATATCTACTCCTCCAGGCGGCCGCGGCTGCCGGCGTTCCCGTCCCGCCGGTGCGGCTCTTGCTCCAGCCCGGCGACCGGCTCGGGAGCGGGTTCGTCATGGATCGCATCGAGGGCGAGACGATCCCCCGTCGTATCTTGCGCGACGACGAGTATGCGGCCGCCCGGCCGCGCCTTGCGGGCCAATGCGGTGAGATCGCGGCTCGAATACACGCGGTCGATCCCGCCGCGCTGCCGCCTTTACGGGTCCGGACCGCGGCCGATCAGGTCGATGAGTACCGCACGCTGCTCGACACATTCGGTGAGCCCCACCCCGCGTTCGAGCTGGGACTGCGCGCGCTGGCCGCACGGTTGCCTCCCTCCCCGGCACATCCCAAGCTCGTCCACGGCGACTTCCGCAACGGCAACTTCATCGTCGGGCCGGAAGGCATACGCGCGGTGCTCGATTGGGAGCTCGCCCATCTCGGCGATCCCATCGAGGATCTCGGCTGGCTGTGCGTGAAGTCGTGGCGTTTCGGCGTCTCCGGCAAGCTCGTCGGCGGATTCGGCGACGTCGACGATCTGTTGCGTACCTACCGGGCCGGGAGCGGGCAGGCGGTCGACGAGGACACGCTGCGGTTCTGGGTCGCGCTCGGCACGTTGAAATGGGGGATGATCTGCATCGGCCAGTCGTTCACGCATCTCGCCGGCGTCGTCCGCTCGGTCGAGCTCGCGACTCTGGGCCGGCGGGTCGCCGAGACGGAGTGGGATCTGCTCGACCTGCTCGACGGGGGGTGGTGAGATGGCGCAGGACCGCCCGACTGCGGCCGAGCTCGTACAAGCCGTTCGCGAGTTCCTCGAGCACGACGTGATGGCCGCGACCTCCGGACGCGTGCAGTTCCACACGCGTGTCGCGGTCAACGCGCTCGAGATGATCGAACGCGAGCTCTCCGACGGCCCGGCGTACCTCGACGCCGAGATCGGGCGGGCTCGCGCGCTCCTCGAGCGCGACTCGAACGACGCCGGGCTGCTCGAGCGCGAGCTGGCGGCACGGATCCGTGACGGGTCGCTCGACGACCGAATGGACGCCGTTCGTGAGCACGTCCGCGCGACGGTGCGCGAGAAGCTCCTCGTGGCGAATCCGGGCTACCTGCCGCCCGCGCCTCCGGCCTAGCCTCCAGGCGATGCGAATCGCGACGTGGAACGTCAACTCGCTGAAGGCACGGCTGCCGCGCGTCGAGGAGTTCCTCGGCTATGCCGAAGTCGACATCCTCTGCATGCAGGAGACGAAGCTCGCCGACAAGTCGTTCCCCGCGCTGACGTTCTCGGCGCTCGGCTACGAATCAGTGCACTACGGCCAGGGGCAGTGGAACGGGGTCGCGATCCTCTCGCGGGTCGGCATCGCCGACGCGTCGAACGGCTTCGGTGACGCGTACGTCGATCCGTACGAGGGCGATGCCCGCGTACTCGCGGCGACGTGCGGCGGACTGCGCGTTGTTTCGGTATACGTCCCCAACGGGCGCGAGGTCGCTTCCGAGTACTACGAGCGCAAGTTGCAATGGTTGGCGAGTATGTACGACTGGGTGGAAGCCACACACTCGCGCGATGAACCGCTTGTCATCATGGGCGACTTCAACGTCGCTCCCACCGATCGCGACGTCTGGGACCCGAAGCGCTTCGTAGGCTCCACACACGTGACCGAACCCGAGCGCAAGGCGGTGGCGCGGCTCGAGGAATGGGGCCTCGAAGACGCCTTCCGTCACGTCTATCCCGACGCGGATCGACTCTTCAGCTACTGGGACTACCGAGCCGGCGACTTCCACCAGCATCGGGGGATGCGCATCGATCTCGTGCTCGCGACACCACCCGTCGTCGAGCGGATCACCTGGGCCGGCATCGACCGCAATGCACGCAAGGGCACAGGGCCATCCGACCACGCACCCGTCATCATCGACCTGCGCGATTGACCACGACGGCTCCGTTCACACACCGCCCTCGGCGAACTCGAGCGCGCGCCGCGCGAGCGCAGGCACACCCGACTCCAGCGCGGCGAAGTACGCGTCATCGCTCGTACCGGCGCGAAACCGCGCGAACGAGCCCTCCATCACGCACGCGAGCTTGAACAGCGCGAGGACACAGTAGAAGGCGAGGTTCGTCACGTCGCGGCCGGTCGCGTCGGCGTAACGCGCCACGAGCTCCCGGCGCGTCGGTACGTCGGCATCCGCTTCGAACGGTGACGCGCCGGCGAGTTTGGCGCGCTCCCCCGGCTCGATCCAAAGGCCTATCACCCAGCCGACATCGACGAGTGGGTCACCGATGGTCGACTGTTCCCAATCGACAACTGCGACGAGCTCGACCGGAAGGCGCGGCGCGAACATCACGTTGTCGAGCTTGTAGTCACCGTGGATCACGGCCGGTGGCTGCATGGCAGGAGTGTGCGCCTGCAGCCATGCACCGGCCGCGTCGACGTCGGGAAGAGGGCGCGTGGCGTAGCGCTCGAGCTGGCCGAGCCAGCGCGGCACCTGCCGCTCGAGATAGCCCTCCGGCTTGCCGAAGTCGGCAAGACCGCCCGCCCGCCAGTCGAACGCATGGATCCCGGCGAGCGCGTCGATGAGCGCGTCGGCACACGCACGAGGTGCTCCGGCGTCTCCCATGAGCGGCGCGGGGAGCGCCTCACGGACAACGACGCCGTCGATCGCTGCCATCAAGTAGAACGGCACGCCCAGCACGTCGAGGTCGACGCAGCATGCGATCGGCTCGGGAACCGGTACCGCCGCACGACCGAAGAATGCGCGCAGGAGACGGAATTCGCGGGCCATGTCGTGCGCAGTCGGCGAGAGCGGCGTACGCGGCGGACGCCGGAGCACAAAGGTGCTGTCGCCGCGCCGGATGCGAAAGACCTCGTTCGAGTGCCCGGTCGTGATGCGTTGCACCTCGATCGGCGCGGCAGGCTCGAGACCCTGCATGTCCATCCACGCGGCGAGTCGTCCGGCGTCGACGAGCGCGTCCACGAATCGAGTATCGCATCCGGCTACCTCATTGCTCCACCGAACGAGCCATCCGGCCGACCGGTCGGGTCCGTAGAAGGCACGAACCTCGACCAACAGCAGGCGCGGCCGCCGGAACAGTGCGCGGCCGCCGTCGACTACTCGAACAAGGGAGACAACAATGTCGGTCGTTCGCCTACTTCCCGCCTGGCTCCACGCCGTCGCCGATTACGCGGTCGGTTCCGTGCTCATCATCATCGCCCTCGCCGTCGGTGGCAGCGGCAAGGCCGTCGCGACCGGCATCGTCGTCGGCGCCACAGTGCTCGTCGTCAGCATGCTGACGAAGTATCCATTCGGGATCGCCAAGGTGCTGCCGTTCACAGTGCACTCGGCCGGCGACTACCTCGCGGTCGCGTTGTTGTTGGTCGCGCCGTTCGCGCTCGACTTTCACGGCACCGACGGCGGGCTCACCGCGGTGTACCTCCTCGCCGGCATCGCGGTGCTTGCCGTCAGCCTGATCACGAACTACCAGTACAGCGACAAGCGCGAGTGGAGTCCGGACGTCGCCGTCCCGGCGGCGTGAAGATCACGTGTAGCGCGTGATGTAGCCGCGCTTGCGGAAGGTGCGCAGCATCGCCACGAGGAACCACATCGAGAGCGCGAGCATCACGAACGACCCGACGGCCGCGATCGCGAGCTGCGCCCAGTCGCTGCCGTTGTGGTCGACGAGGGAACGGAGCGCGGTGAACGCGTGCGTCGTCGGTAGTGCCAGTGCAACGGGTTGCAGCAGTGCCGGCAGCGCGTCGGTCGGATAGAAGACGCCGGACAAGGGCAGCAGTACGAACATCACGCCCCAGGCGAGTGCTTCGGCACCGGTGCCGAAGCGCAGCACGAGACCCATCACGAAGAGCGAGATCGACCAGCCGACGACGAGCAGAATCGCGACGATCGGCACGAGCCCGAAGCCAAGCGACCACGTGTCGAAGGAGAAGAACGCGAGGGCACCGATGACCATCACCCCGACACCGATGACGAGCTTGACCATGCCGAACATCGCGACGCCGCCGAGGTACTCGACCTCGCGGATGGGCGTGACCATCAGATTGAGGAGGTTGCGTGTCCACGTTTCCTCGAGCAGACCGGTGCTCATCGCGATCTGCGATTGGTAGATCACGTGCCAGAGCACGATCCCCGCGAGCAGGTAGCCCGAGGCCTTCGCGGCCGGGGTCGCGCCCGTCGTACCGACGAACGCGGCCAGCGAGCCGAACAGCAACACGTCGACGAGTGGCCACAGCGAGACGTCGAACAAGCGGTGCGGGCTGCGTACGAGCACGTACGCGTGGCGGCGCGCGATCGCGCGCATGCGCAGCCACGACTTGCCGCGGGTCGTCGTGGGGTTCGGCTTGGAGGATGTGAGGGTCACGGATGGTCGCTCTGCTGCGTGCCGGACAGCTCGTGCCGCTCGGCAAGATGGAGAAAGACACCCGCGAGGTCGCCCCGACCGTACGCGGACGCCACCGACTCGGGATCGCCGTCGGCGACGATCCGGCCGTGCGAGAGGAACACGACTCGCTCGCACACCTCGACGACGTCGCTCATGTCGTGACTCGTCATGAGCAGCGCCGTGCCGTCGCGTCGGCAGAGATCGAGCAGGCCGGCGCGCACGCGCTGCGCGACGTCAGGGTCGAGTGATGCCGTCGGCTCGTCGAGGACGAGCAGGCGAGGCCGGTGCAGGCTCGCGCGCACGATGCCGATGAGCGTGCGCTGGCCCGACGACAGCTCTGTTCCCATCGCGCCCGCGAGGTCGGCGATGCGGAAGCGCAGGAGACCGTCGTCGATCAGCGGATCGGGGTCGGCGATGCCGTACAGCTGGCCGTAGAGGCGCAGATACTCACGGACTCGCATGCGCTCGGTGAGCGGAAGATAACCGGCCGCGAAGCCAACGCGCTCCGCCGCCCGGCTGCGATGGCGCTGGAGATCGAGTCCGCAGATCGCCACCGAACCTTCGTCGGGTGCGACGACACCCAGGATCATCAGCAGCGTGGTGGTCTTGCCCGCACCGTTCGGACCCAGCAACGAGACCCGTTCGCCCGCGTGCACGACGAGATCGACTCCGTCGACCGCGCGGGCGCGGCGGTAGTCCTTGACGAGACCCCGCGCTTCGAGGACCACGTCGGCAACCATGGCCGCACGGTACCTTGCCCGTGTGCCACGGCCGCCGGGATTTGCGCCGACGGTGACGAAGTCCACCGGGATCGAGCCCACGGTGGTTGCCGTCGATTGGTCCGGTGCTCGGCGGCCGAAGGGTCTGTGGCTCGCCGCGATCCGCGACGGTGTGCTCATCGAGAGCCGGGCCTTGGCGCGCCGCGAAGAAGCGATCGCCTACGTGGCGAACTGCGTGACTCCGGTCATCGCCGGATTCGACTTCTCCTTCTCTGTACCGGAGTGGTTCGCACGCGCACAGGGGTGCACGACGGTCGACGACGTGTGGGCGCTCGCGGCCCGCGAGGGTGAGCGGTGGCTGCTGCCTTCACCGCCGTTCTGGAGGGCGCGCTGCGACGTGCCGGTCGATCAGCGTTTCCGGCAATGCGAGCGGCGCTATCCGACCGCGAAATCGATCTTCCAGCTGGTGGGCAACGGTCAGGTAGGAGCCGGTTCCGTCCGCGGCATGCCACTACTCGCCGAATTGCGCGCCGCAGGCGTCGCCATCTGGCCCTTCGACGCGCCGGCCCGACGCACCGCGTTCGAGATCTACCCGTCGGTACTGCGCCCGCTGGCGACGCCCGAACGCGCCTACTCGAGCAACGACGAGCGAGATGCAGTCTGCTCGGTCGAAGTGATGTGGCGGTATCGCGAAACGGTCGCGGCACTCGCTGCCGCGACCGATCCGACCCGTCGCCTCGAGGGCGACGTCTGGGCGCCTACTCCGCCCCAGAGCTGACTACTGCTTCGCCTTCAGCAGGTCGATGAGCGCGGGCACGACCTTGTGCACGTCGCCGACGATTCCGAGGTCGGCTACCGAGAAGATCGGCGCCTCGCCGTCCTTGTTCACGGCAACGATGTTGTCGCTGTTCTTCATGCCGACGAGATGCTGGGTCGCTCCCGATATCCCGAGCGCGATGTAGACCTTCGGCTTCACCGTCTTGCCCGTCTGGCCGACTTGTAGCGCGTACGGGACCCAGCCCGCATCGACGATGGCGCGTGACGCACCCCACGCGCCCTTCAGCAATTTCGCGAGCTCCTCGACGAGCGGCGCGTAATTCTCGGCCGCGCCGATACCCCGACCGCCGGAGACGACGACCGCCGCCTCTTCGAGCTTCGGGCCCTGCTGCTCCTCGATGTGGCGCGCGAGCACCTTCGCCTCGGCCGCCCGCCCCGCGTCGGCCGCGGCGACCGCGGCGATCTCGGCGGGGCCACCACCCGATTCCTCGGCCGCGAACGACTTCGGGCGGATCGCGATCAACGCCGGCCCGTCGCTCGTGAGCTTCACGTCCACGAGCGTCACACCACCGAACACGGCGGTGCCGAAAACGAGGGAGCCGCCGTCGGCCGACAGCGACATGCCGTTCGTGAGCACCGGCCGGTCGAGCTTGACCGACAGGCGGGCGATCGCATCACGGCCGTCGTACGTCTGCGCAAACAGGATCAAGTCGGGCTGCTCGGAACCGGCGAGCTGCGCGAGCCCGGCCGCCGCGACCTGGCCCGGCAACCCGTCGCCGGGATCGATCACGTGCAGCTTGGTGGCGCCGTACGCGCCGACGCTCGCCGCGATTCCTGCAGTGTCGCCGGAACCCGCGTACACGGCTTCGACCGCCGACCCGATCTCGCGCGCTTTCGTGAGCAGCTCGAGCGTTGCCGTTGTGACCTTGTCGGCGGCCGACTCGGCAAAGACCCAGACCTTCACGTCAGACCACCTTCAACTGTTCGAGGAATGCGACCAGTTTCTCCGCGCCCGTGCCGTCGTCTTCGAACTTCTCGCCGGCCTGACGTGCGGGCGCCTGCTCGACGTTCGTGATCTCTTGGCGCGCACCCGCCCACCCGACCTGCGCGGCGTCGAGCCCAAGGTCGGCCGCTGTCACCTTGTCGACCGGCTTGTTCTTCGCCGCCATGATCCCCTTGAACGAGGGGTAGCGCGGCTCGACGACACCCGCGGTCACACTCACGATCGCGGGGAGCGACGCCTCGACCTCGTCGTAACCGGCCTCGGTCTGGCGCTGCACCTTCACCGTGCCGCCGGCGATCTCCACGTGCTTCGAGAACGTCAACGCCGGCCAGCCGAGCAACTCGGCGACCTGCGCAGGCACCGTGCCGGTGTAGCCGTCGGAGGACTCCGTCGCCGCGAGCACGAGGTCGATATCACCCGCGCGCTCGATGCTCTTCGCGAGCACCTTCGCGGTCGAGAGCGCATCGGAGCCCGCGAGCGCGGGGTCGGACACCAGGATTGCCTTGGCCGCGCCCATCGCGAGCGCGGTACGCAGACCGGATACCTCGTCGTTCGGCGCCATCGAGATCAGCGTGACCTCGCCGCCGCCGGCCGCGTCGACGAGTTGCAGAGCCATCTCGACGCCGTAGCTGTCGGATTCGTCGAGGATGAGCTTGCCGCTCCGGTCGAGCGTGTGGTCGGCCGACAGCGATCCCGGCACGGCCGGGTCGGGAATCTGCTTGACGCAGACGGCGACGTTCATGCGACTCCTGTTCCTGGGCGCGAATCGGCGCGCGGCGCCGGTTCGGGGAACCCCGATTGTGCCAATCCCTCTGCCACGGAGTCGAAACGTGCCGCATCGGCACGCCCGCGAGCCTCGGTGGGCCGCCCCGGATGGCGCGAATGCCTCGACCAGCCCGGATTCCTCGGGCATTCGAGGTGCACTGAGCCGGTACCGTCGGTTCCGATGGGCGAGTACGTCGACGTCGTCGTTGTGGGTGCCGGACCCGCGGGAACCGCGGCCGCAATCACCGCCCGAGCGCACGGACTGCGCGTCGTGTGCATCGACAAGGCACGGTTCCCGCGCGACAAGACGTGCGGAGACGGCCTGACTGTCAACGCACTCCGCCGGTTGGAGCGGCTCGGCGTGCGCGCGGCCGATCTCGATGCCGCCGAACCGGCCTTCGTGCACGAGACCGTCCTCGTGTCACCGAGCAGGCGGCGCGTGCGCCTTCCGCTCCCGGCCGAGGGTGCCCACGCAGCGGTGGTCACGCGCCGTTCTCTCGACGCCGCGCTGGTCGACGTCGCGCGGCGCAGTGGCGTCGACGTACGCGAGGGATGCGCGCTCGAGGACGCGAAACAAACCGAAGAAGGCGTCGAGATCTCGTTGGCCGACGGTTCCACGATCACCGCGTCGTTCGCGATCGCGGCCGACGGCCACTGGTCGACGCTGCGGCGCGCCCTCGAGCCCGGCGCGGCACACGATCTCGGCGAATGGCATGCAGTGCGCCAATACTTCGACGACGTCGACGACGACCGGCTGTGGGTGATCTTCGAACGCGACCTGTTACCGGGTTACGCGTGGGTGTTCCCCCTACCGGGCGGTCGCGCGAACGTCGGCTACGGCGTGCTGCGATCCGACGGTCGCACCGGCCGCGAGCTGAAGCAGCTCTGGCCCGATCTCCTGGCCCGCCCGTCACTGCGCGATGTCCTGGGCCCGCGCGCCCGACCCGCGGAAGCGGCGCGCGCGTGGCCGATCCCGAGTCGCTACGACCCCGAGCGGCTCGTGTCGGGCCGGGTCCTGTTCGCCGGAGATGCGGCCGGTGTCGTCGATCCGATGACCGGCGAAGGCATTGCGCAGGCCATCGAGACGGGCGTGCTCGCGGCCGAGGCCCTCGCGACCGGTGCCGACTATCGGGCATCGGTGCAACGCGCGATTGGGCGCGACCTGCGCTTCGCGCTCGCGCTACAGCGCCTCCTGCGGCGCCCGCTCGGCGCGCGGGCCGCGATACGCGCCGCCGACCTGACACCCTGGACTCGGCGCAACTTCGCCCGCTGGATGTGGGAGGACTACCCGCGGGCGATCCTCGGCACACCCGACCGCTGGCACCGCCGGATGTTCACACAACCGGGCGTGTCCTTCGCCGCCTCGGACACGCTCACCGGCTGACATGCCATGATGTTGGAATGTCCGACGGAAAAGCAGAAGTATCGATTGCGCGGAGCCCTGACGACGCGTGGAAGCTCATCCGCGAGTTCGGCGGGCTCGACACCTGGATGCCGGGCGTGGAGACGTGCGTCGTCGACGGCGATGTCCGCACCATCGGCATGATGGGAATCGAGATCAAAGAGAAGCTGCGTACGCTCGACGATCGCAACCGTACGATCTCGTACTCGGTGGTGGAATCGCCGATGGGCAACCTCGAGTCGCATCTCGCGACCATCTCGGTCGAACCGGAAGGCAACGGCTCGCGCGTCACGTGGACCGTCGAAGTATCGCCCGACGAACTGCTCGGCCTCTTCCTGCCGGTCTACGAGGGCTCGGTCGTCGAGCTCAAGAAGAAGCTCGAAGGCTAGATCGCGACGATCGCGCCGGGCCCTCCCGGCTCGACGAGGATCTTGACGTGCCCTTCGGGATTCCCGAGCTCGTCGAACGCGGCGGGTACTCCGTCGACGCCACAGATCCCGGTGATCATCGGCGTCACGTCGATCTCGCCTTCTGCGATCGCGCGCAACGTGTCACCGAACTCGAACGGGTCGTACGCGAACGAGAACAAGATCGTCAGCTGCTTGACCTGCGCGACGAGGGGTCGCACGCTGTCAGCTTGCATGCACGACCCGACGACGCAGACGCGGCCGGTCGCCGGTGCGGCCCTGATCACAAGCTCGAGTGATCCGGGAATGCCGATCGCGTCGAACACGACGGGCGCTCGCCGAGCGTCCGCCGCCGTCAACATCGCCATGGGATCGTCGCGCGCGGGATCGACAGCGAGGCCCGCTCCCATCGCGAGCGCAACACTGCGCCGCCGCGGCGAGAAGTCGGACACGACGATGGTCTCGACGCCGAGGCGCTTGAGCTCGGCGACGACCGCGAGCCCGACCGGTCCCGCGCCGAGCACGAGGGCGGACTCTGCAGGTGTGACCGCAGCGCGCGCGACCGCGTGGCGACCGACCGACATCGGCTCGGTCAACGCGGCGCGCCGATGGTCGAGACCGTTGGGGACCTTCATGCACAACGCGGCGCTCAGGCGCATCCGATCCGCGTACGCGCCGTTGTAGACGTTCGAGTACGCGCCGACCGGCTCCATCCCGTCGGGCGTGAGCGCGACCGGCAGCGAGGTGACGAGATCACCCGGGTGCACCGGCGCGCCGTCGGTCATCGGTCCGAGCTGGAGCACCTCGCCCGAGAACTCGTGACCCATGATGTAATCGGCCGACGGATCGAACGCGAGCGGCGCGCCCATCTCCTCCGCGACGGAGACGAGCGCGTCCGCGTGGTGCAGGGCGTGGAGATCAGAGCCGCAGATCCCGCATGCCTTGACACCGACGAGCGCATCCCCCGGGCCGAGAACGGGTTCGTCCACCTCATCGACGACGAGTCGGCCACGACGGGCGACGGCGGCACGCACCCGGGCGAGACTACCGGTGCGGCGACCTTCTCACCCGGCGATGGAACCGAAGACGGGGTTCGCCGGTCTGGATCTGTTGGCGGACGGAACGGCCCCCAACCGGCGGACGGATGAGCATGGCGATGACGAAACCGAGCGCAAGCGGCGAGGTCGCTCCGCCTTCCGACTTCGCCGCGTTCTATCGCGACGCGTGGCCGGGAGCGGTCCGGCTCGCGGGACTGCTCACCCAGGACACGCGCGTCGCGGAGGATGTCGCGCAGGAGGCCTTCACGCGCATCTACCCGCAGTGGTCACGCGTCCAGAACCCGAGCGCGTACCTTCGCGTCGCGATCGTCAACGCGAGCAGGAGCTGGGCCTCCCGCCGGCACACGGAACGCATGAAGCTCCCCCTCGTCGCCACACCGATGTCGACCGAGCTCGCGTTCGACGTGCTCGCCGACGCGGTGGCCGGGCTGCCGTACCGTCAGCGCGCGGTGCTCGTGCTCCGCTACCACGCGGGGTTGCGCGAAGCGGATATTGCCGAGGCACTCGGATGCCGTCCCGGCACTGTCAAGTCGTTGACCTCCCGCGCGCTCGCCGCACTCCGGAAAGGAATCGAGCCATGAGCCGGACCACGTACGACGACCTCGAAGCGAACCTGCGCGAGCTGTTCCGCCGGCAAGAGGAAGCGATGTCCGTGAGCGACCGCGGGTGGGACGATCCGCCGCTGGCGACGGTCACGACCGTCTCGGCGATCGAGCCGGCGCGCCCGAAGCGGTCCGCGGTCGTCGCGGTCGCGGCCGCGACGCTGCTCATCATCGGCGTCGCCGCGATCGGCGCCGGCGGCGGACGCGCTGTTCACGTTGCCGGGCCGTCGGGCTCGCCCGCGAGGGTGCACTTCGAGACGCAACAGGTGACGTTCGACGCGAGCGCGCTGCGGATCACCGCGAACGGTCAGACCTTCACGTCGGGCGGCAGCACAGTCGACGTACACAGCGATCCGGGCAACGCGTACTACCAGACCCTCGAGCTCACCTGGCGCGAGCACGGTGTCGAGATGCGGGTGTACATGTACTTCGCGGCCGACGCGCACGACTGGTGGGTGACGTCGATCAGGACCTACAACGGCAGGTCCGAAGGCGACTGGATCGGATACAACGGGACTCGCTTCCGCACGCCGCTCGGTTCGGCGTTCACCGGCGACGTCGACCTGGCGTCAACCTCGGGCAACCGCGGTCGCCTGACGATCTCGAACCTCCGCTTGGAGGCGTTCCGCCGCCCGCCGGTGTGCGCGACGCAAACCGGCGCGTACGCGATCGAATCGAACGAGGGCGCCGCGATCACGGTCGTCCCCGCTGCGCAGGCATCGTTCTCGGACACAGTCACGCTTCTCGACCGTGCTGCCTGCACGCCGGTCGCCACCCCCGGTCGGTTCGAGTACCGGTTCACTTCCAGCGATCCGGACGTCGTGGCCGTCACGGCGATGCCGTGTCCCCCGGGTCTGCCGGCCGATTACTGCCCGTTCCACACATACTTCGATCTGACTGCGAAGACTCCTGGAGCAGCCCGCGTGCACGTGGTGGCGATCGACGTCCGGACCGCAGCCACGGTCGCGCAGACCGACGTGCGCGTCACCGCGAAACGGTGATCGGCGCGGCTTGACCGGGCGGTCAAGGCCGCACGACACTGCTCACATGGCCATTGACTTCAGCCTCTCCCCCGAGCTCGAGGACATCCGCAACCGCGTACGCGCCCTGGTCGACGAAGTCGTGCGACCCATCGAGAAGCGTTGGGACCGCAATGATCGCAAGCAGCTCATCGACGGCATCATCGAGATGCGCACCGCGGCGCGCGAGCGCGGGCTGTGGCTCCCGCACATGCCCGAGGAGTGGGGCGGTATGGGGCTCGGGCACGTCGAGCTCGCAATGGTGCAGGCCGAAGCGGCGCGCACGAGCTTCGGACCGTTCGCGATCAATGCGCAGGCGCCCGATGAGGGCAACATGCACACGCTGTTGCACTGGGGTACCGAGGAACAGAAGCAGAAGTATCTGAAGCCTCTATGTGACGGAACGTCGGCGTCGTGCTTCGCGATGACCGAGCCCGAGGTGGCCGGCTCGGACCCGACATTGATCAAGACGTGGGGCTACCCCGACGGCGACGAGTGGGTCATCAGCGGGCACAAGTGGTTCATCAGCAACGCGCACCGCGCCCGCTTTGCGATACTCATTGCGCGTACCGAGCAGGAGCCCGACATCCCGCAGGCCGCAAATACGGCGTTCATCGTCGACCTTCCCTCCGACGGCTGGACGGAAGTGCGCGAGGTCGAGACGATGCACGGGCCGGGAGGTCACTCCGAGATCCGCATCGAAGACCTACGCGTGCACAAGGACCAGATGCTCGGCGGCCGGGGCCAGGGCCATCTGCTCGGTCAGTACCGCCTCGGGCCCGCACGGCTCGCGCACTGCATGCGTTGGATCGCGCAAGCCGAGACCGCGCTCGACATGATGGTCGACCGTTCGCTCAACCGGTACTCGCACGGATCGCTGCTCGCGGAGAAGCAAGGCATCCAGTGGATGATCGCGGAGTCGACGATCGAGCTGTACCAGTGCAAGCTCATGGTGCTGCACGCCGCGTACAAGATCGATCGCAAGGAAGACTTCAAGAGCGAGGTCTCGATGACGAAGCACTTCGTCGCGAACGCGCTCAACCGCATCATCGATCGAGCGATCCAGGTCCACGGCGCGCTCGGCTACTCGAAGGACACGCCGCTCGCCGACATGTTCCTGCATGCGCGCTGGGCACGCTTCGCCGACGGAGCCGACGAGATCCACTTGATGCGAACCGCCGAACGTGCGATCTCCGCGTACCGAGACCACGGATCGACCTCCGCGGCAACTGGCAACCTTCCGCTATGACTCCCGCGCGTCCATAAGCAGTTCGACGTGACGTGGGAACCGGAGCTCGACGAACTGGCGCGACGTTCCGAGCTCGCGCGCCGCATGGGCGGCGAGGAGAAGGTCGAGCGTCATCACGCCCAGGGACGGCTCACGGTGCGCGAGCGCATCGACGCGCTGCTCGACACCAACTCTTTTCACGAGATCGGCGCGCTCACCGGTCGGGCATCGTACGAAGAGGACGGAGCTCTCATCGACGTGACCCCCGCGAACTTCGTCATGGGCCGCGGTTGCATCGACGGCCGACCCGTCGTCGTCGGCGGTGACGACTTCACCGTGCGGGGCGGCGCGGCGGACGCGTCGATCTTCCAGAAGCAAGTTCATGCCGAACGACTCGCTCACGACCTCCGCATGCCGATCGTGCGCCTCGTCGACGGATCGGGTGGTGGCGGCTCTGTGAAGTCGTTGGAAACCGAGCGCCGATCGTTCGTACCCTTCAACCCCGGCTGGGAGCACGTCGTCGCGAACCTCGCAACCGTTCCGGTCGTGTCGTGTTGTCTCGGCTCGGTCGCGGGTCTGGGAGCCGCGCGCGTCGTGACGAGCCACTACAGCGTGATGGTGAAGGGGACGTCGCAGCTGTTCGTCGCCGGCCCGCCGGTAGTCGCGCGGCTGGGCGAGGAGGTCGACAAGGAAGGTCTCGGCGGCAGCGCGATACATACCCGCAACGGCGCCGTCGACGACGAGGTCGCGACCGAGGCGGATGCGTTCGCGCGCGCACGGCAGTTCTTGTCGTATCTGCCGTCCTCGGTTTACGAGCTGCCGGCGCGCGCGGCCGCGGTCGACGACGCAGAGCGCCGCGACCCGTCGCTCCTGGACGCGATCCCACGCGACCGGCGCAAGGTTTACAAGGTCCGCTCGATCATCGACGCGGTCGTCGACCGCGACTCGTGGTTCGAGCTCGGTCGTTTCAACGGCCGGAGCGCGGTCACCGGACTTGCTCGCCTCGACGGGCGGCCGGTTGCGGTCCTTGCGAACGATCCCTACTTCTACGCGGGCGGCTGGACCGCCGCGTCCTCGGAGAAGGTCACGCGCTTCGTAGACCTCGCTGACACCTTCCATCTCCCTGTCGTGCATTTCGTCGACAACCCGGGTTTCGTCATCGGTACCGATGCCGAGAAGGCGGCGACGATCCGTTACGGCGCCCGCGCACTCGCCGCGATCTACCAGGCATCGACACCGTGGTGCTCGGTGATCCTGCGCAAGGTGTACGGCGTCGCGGGCGCCGCGCACCAGGACGCGTCGAAGCTCTCGTACCGATTCGCGTGGCCGTCGGGGAACTGGGGCAGCCTGCCGCTCGAAGGGGGCATCGAAGCCGCGTACAAGGCGCAGCTCGAAGCCGCCGACGATCCCGAGGCGCTGCGCGCCGAGATCGAGCGACGTCTCGCAGCGCGCCAGTCGCCGTTCAAGACCGCCGAGGCCTTCCTCATCGAGGAGATCATCGACCCGCGCGACACCCGGCCGTTGCTGTGCGAATTCGCCGAGCTGGCGGTGCGCGCGCAGCGGGCCGGG
>Ga0335083_10001861_pt1 | contig 28595 bp, 24 predicted proteins | sample Lox_Sample_42_FD_206716 | JGI IMG/M metagenome (GOLD analysis project Ga0335083, IMG submission 206716) | Soil microbial communities from Loxahatchee National Wildlife Refuge, Florida, United States - Lox_Sample_4.2 | ecosystem: Environmental > Terrestrial > Soil > Wetlands | place: USA...
GTTACGACTAGCTGAAGGATGCTGATGAAGCAGATCGCACAGAATTACCGGTCGGGCGAGCTGGCAGTCCTTGATGTGCCCGCGCCTGCCTGCCGCCCCGGCGGTGTCCTCGTCCGGTCGCTGTTCTCGCTGATCTCAGCCGGCACGGAGCTGATGAAGGTCAGCGAGGCCAGCTTGTCCATGGTCGGCATGGCCCGGGCCAGGCCAGACCAGGTCAAGAAGGTCATCGACCAGGTGCAGCAGCAAGGCCTTGTCACCACCTACAAGAAGGTGATGAACAAGCTCGACTCCTACACGCCGCTCGGGTACTCGCTGTGCGGCGTGGTCACCGAGGTTGGCAAGGGCGCCGAGGAGTTCAAGGTTGGCCAGCTTGTCGCGTGCGCGGGCAACGAGGAGGCGCTGCACGCCGAGTGCAACTGGGTTCCGGTCAACCTGTGCGCGGCTGTCCCCGCCGGAGTCGCGCCCGAACACGCCGCCTTCGCCACCGTGGCCTCGATCGCTATGCACGGGGTGCGCCGGGCCGAGGTTCAGCTCGGGGAGACCGCCGTGGTCATCGGCCTCGGCCTGATCGGCCAGCTTGTCGTGCGGTTGCTGGCTGCGGCCGGTGTCCAGGTGATCGGCCTCGACCCGGTGCCTGACCGCTGCCGCCTGGCCGAGAAGGCAGGCGCGGCACTGGCCGGGTCGCCTGACGACCTCGACGCCGTGCTCGGCGAGCTGGGCAGGATCACCAGCGGCCGCGGCGCGGATCACGTGTTCCTGTCCGCCGGCGGCGCGGCGAACGGCCCGGTCGAGGCGGCGGTAAAGCTGGCCAGGGACCGGGCCAGGGTCGTCGACATCGGCAAGATGAAGCTCGACCTGCCGTGGAACGCGTGCTACGAGAAGGAACTCGACGTCCGGTTCTCTCGCTCTTACGGGCCGGGCAGGTACGACACGCGCTACGAACTCGACGGCATCGACTACCCGGCCGGTTACGTCCGCTGGACGGAGAAGCGGAACCTGGAGTCGTTCCTCGACCTCGTCGCCCGCAACCAGCTTGAGGTGGCGACGCTCATCGACGGCGTGTTCCCGATGGCGGACGCGGCGCGGGTCTACGAGGACCTGAAGTCCGGCGAGCTCAAGGCGATCGGCGTGCTGCTTGAGTACCCGGCGCCGGCGCCGGGCGCACCCGCCCTCGTGACGAGGCAGGTGCTGCCGCGGGCGAAAGCGCCAGCCGCCGGGAAGGGCAGGGCCGCCAGGAAGGACCGGGTCTCGGTCGGCTTCATCGGCGCGGGCAACTACGCGAGCTCCATGCTGCTGCCGCACTTGGCGAAGGATCCCGCCGTCAGTCTCGCGCACGTCGCGACTACGAAATCGCTGTCCGCGGCGAACGCGCAGAAGAAGTTCGGCTTCAGCACGGCATCGACGGACTCCGGGTCGGTCTTCGAGGACGAGTCGCTTGACGCCATCTTCATCGTGACCAGGCACGCGACGCACGCCAGACTGGTGTGCCGGGCGCTGGAGACGGGGAAGGCGGTCTTCGTCGAGAAACCGCTCGCCTTGACCCGCGCCGAGGCCGACCAGGTCGCCGAGACGGTCGCCGCCACCGGCAACGACCGGCTGATGGTCGGTTTCAACCGGCGGTTCGCTCCGCTGCTCACGGCGATGCGCGAGGCGTTCGGTGCCGCGGCCGCCACCGCGTCCACCAGGTACCTGGTCAACGCGGGCCCGCTCGCCAGGGACAGCTGGTACCTCAACGAGGATGCCGAAGGGTCCCGGTTCACCGGTGAGGGCGGCCATTTCATCGACACGCTCTCCTGGTGGGCCGGCAGCCTCGCGGAAGAGGTCTACGCGCTGCCCGGTCCGGAGAGAGGCGACGTGCAAGCCACCGTCCGGTTCGCCAACGGGGCGGGCGGCACGGTCGCCTACTTGACAGGCGGCAACGCGAGGTTCCCGAAAGAGACGATGGACGCGACCGGCGGCGGCCGCTCGGCCCGGCTGGACAATTTCAAGGCGGCCTGGGTCTGGACGGGCCGCGGCAGGAACACCGGGAGGGCTCGCGGCGGCCAGAACAAGGGCCAGCGGCCGGAGCTTGAAGCCTTCGTGAGGGCGGTCCGCACCGGGGGCCCGATGCCGATCAGCGTGGACTCGCTGCTCACCACCACGCGAGCCACCATCGCGGTGGGCGAGAGCCTGCTCAGCGGCCGCCCAGAGCGAGTGTGACCGTGCGGGGACCGTCGAATCTCGGATGGTATGCCAGGCGGCTGCGCGGAATGTCGGCCGCCGAGATTGGCTGGCGCCTGCGTGAGCAGGCGACCCGGCGGGCCTGGGCGCGCCGCCAGGTGCACGGGAATGGCCTGGAGCGGCTTCCTCCGCTGGCTGCCGTGACGGGGCCGGCTCAGGCCCGCCGGTTCACCAGCGTGCTGCCGCCGGGCACCGCCGAACTGGTGCCCGAGGCGGCCAGGGCAGCGATCGTCGCGGACGCCGACCGTCTGCTCAAGGGCGAGTGGGAGACGCTCGGCGTGGTCAGGACGGACATGGAACGGCCAGACTGGTTCGCCGACCCGGTGACCGGGCGGCGGTCGGCGCCAGGCGCGTACGCGTTCTCGCTCAACCAGCGCGACGAGTCGGCGGTCGGCAACGTCAAGCAGGTATGGGAGGCCAGCCGGCTGCAGCACCTGACGCTGCTCGCAGTCGCGTGGTACCTCACCGGGGAGGACGCTTACCCGCTGCGGGTCGCCGAGCAGCTGGACTCCTGGTGGCGGGAGAACCCCTTCCTGTCCGGCATCAACTGGACGAGCGGCATCGAGCTTGGCATCCGGCTGGTCAACTTCGCATGGATCAGGCGGCTGCTCAACGGCTGGCCGGGTGCGGCGGACCTGTTTGAGCGGAATGAGCTGGCGGTGCGCCAGGTCCGCTGGCACCAGGAGTACCTGGCCGCGTTCCGTAGCCGGGGATCGTCAGCGAACAACCACGTCATCGCGGAAGCGGCCGGCCAGTTGGTGGCGAGCTGCGCGTTCCCGTGGTTCGCGGAGAGCGTGCGGTGGCGCCGCGACTCGGCCCGCTTGTTTGAACGGGAGCTTGCGCACAACACCTTCCCCTCGGGGATCAACAGGGAGCTGGCCTCGGATTACCACGGGTTCGTCGCGGAACTCGGGTTCTTCGCGGCCATCGAGGCCGAGGCGGCGGGTGTCCCGCTGAGCGACGCGACCTGGCGGCTGCTGTGCGCGATGACGGACTGCATGGCGGCCCTGGTAGACGAGCGCGCGCGGCCGCCGCGCCAGGCCGACTCCGATGAGGGGCGGGTCGTACTGCTCGACGCGCCGGAGCACAACCGGTGGCCGGCCCTGCTTTCGCTCGGCACGGCGCTGTTCGGGCGCCTCGGCTGGTGGCCGCCGGTCACCACGGACACCGGGCAGGTGCTTGCAGCCGCCCTGCTCGGGACGGCGGGCAGCGGGACCAGAGTAGTCAGCGGCCGGCCGTCGGAGCGGCCGTCCCGGTTCGCCGACGCCGGCCTGACGATCCTCCGGACAGAGCCCGCTGACTCCCCGGAGATATGGATTCGCTGTGACGGTGGCCCGCACGGCTTCCTCTCCATCGCCGCGCACGCCCACGCGGACGCGCTGTCGGTCGAGGTCAGGCACGGCGGAACCGACATCCTGGCCGACCCGGGAACGTACTGCTACCACGGAGAGCCGGCCTGGCGCTCGTACTTCAAGTCGACGATCGCGCACAACACGGCGGAGATCGGCGGGCAGAGCCAGTCAACGGAGTGCGGCCCGTTCATGTGGTCGCGGCAGGCGCGCTGCCGCGAGCTCGAGGTAGCGGATCCCGGGCGCACCTGGGCCGCGCAGCACGACGGCTACCAGGCACTTAGGCCGCCGGCAGCGCACCGCCGCTCGGTGCGGCTCGACCCCGGCGCGCGCGCCGTGGAGATCTGCGACGTGATCGACGGCGGCGGTCACGAGGTCAGGATGGCCTACCATTTCGGCCCGCTCGTGCGGATGTCGCTCGACGGCACGATGGCCGCGCTTTCCTGGCCGGACGCGAAGGTACCCGGGGCAGCGCGGCTCGCACTGCCCGCCGGGCTTGAGTGGCGCGCCTACCGCGGGTCAGTGAGCCCGGTACTCGGCTGGTACTCCGAGGGCCTCGGGCGCAAGACACCGGCCGTCACGCTGGTCGGCACTGGCCGGTGCCGGCCGGACGCCCCGCTTGTCACCAGGATCGAATTCACCGAGCCAGAGATCACCGCGGAGGATTAATGAGTCAGCAGCCTATGGGTTTGCGCCGTGCCGTTGAGCTGATAAGCAGGAACAAGGCGGTGGTTGGCAGTGCCGTCGGGCTCGGGCTGGTCATTGGCGCAGCGTACGGGTCGGTCAACCCGCCCCAGCTGGTCAGTTCGGCCCTGGTGATCTTGCCCAATACCAAGATCCCCGCGAACACGATGACCGTGCTGGCGACCAGTGATCCGGTTCTCTCGGCCGCGCGGCCGAATATCAGCCCGGCTCCGGCCGGCATCGCGGCGTTGCACCGGCAGCTCACCATCACGAGTTCAAGCGCGAACATCATCTCGGTGAACGCCCAGGCCGGGAGCGCGGCGGAGGCGGAAAGCGCTGCGAATGCCGTGGCCGACAGTTTCGTGGGCTACCTGGCCTCGCCGCAAAGCCCCATCGGCCAGGTGAACGCGCGCATCCTGCAGCCCGCCGGGACCGCGTCCGGGCCCAATCCGCTCGTTCACCTGCTGGTCTACGGGCTCGTCGGAGCGCTCGCCGGCCTGTTCGCCGGAATGATCGCGGCGATCGCCAAGGGACGCAGCGACCCGCGGCTGCGGGCCCGGGACGACATCGCCAACGCGATCGGCGTACCGGTTCTCGCCTCCGTGCCGGCCGGGCGCCCGGAGAACGCGCAGGAGTGGGCGGAGCTCCTGGACAGCTACCAGCCGACCGCGGTGCACGCGTGGCGGCTGCGCAAGACGCTCCAGCACCTGAACGTCGCCGGGGTGAACCTGACGGGCGAGCGCGAGGGGCAGGCGCCGGTCGTCGCCGTGGCCACGCTGGCCAAGGATCCCGGCGCCCTCGCGCTCGGCCCCCAGCTCGCCGCCTTCGCCGCGTCGCTCGGCATCCCGACCGCCCTCGCGCTCGGGCCGTCGGCCGGGCAGGGCACCGCCCTCGCCCTCAAAACGGCGTGCGCCGGATGGCAGGGAACGCGCCATGGCCTGCGGGCCACCGTCCTCGACGGCAACAGCCCGGCCGTGCCGGACGACGTCGCGCTCACCGTGCTGGTGACCGTGGTGGACGAGACGAACCCCTACCCGGTCAGCGGGCTGCCGGTGACGGCCACCCTGATCGGTGTCTCCGCGGGCGGCGCGACCGCCGAGCAGCTCGCCGCCACAGCCATGGCGGCCACCGACAACGGCCGCGAGGTAATCGGCCTGCTTGTCGCCGATCCGGACCCGGCTGACCGGACGACCGGACGGATACCGCAACTGCCACGACCGGTGCCCAAGATGCCGACCCGGCTCACCGGCCTGACGACGGAGGTCACACGGTGAACCACGCAGAGGGAAACTACAGCAGCGGCGACGGCGCCCAGGCCGAGATGGGAACGCTGTCCGCCGACGACGTGCGGGAGCGGCTGTGGGCTTACGAGGATTTCGCGGCGGCTGCCGAGCACCAGCCGTTCAACGTCGCTGGTGCCTTCGCGAGCCTTGGCTACGTCTTCGCCGCCATCAGGCGGAGCCGGCGGGTCTGGCTCACCTGGGCGGCTATCGGGCTGGTGGCGGGGCTCGCCATCTACGTGAAGTACCCGGTCTCCTACCAGGCCACCGTCTCCGTCCTGATCAAGAACGACCCAACCCAGGACCCGGTCTCGGCCATGCAAACCCAGGAGCAGCTGGTGCAGAGCGAGTCGGTCTCGGCCAGCACCGTCACTTCGCTTGGCCTGACGCAGAGCGTCAGCAGCTTCCGGGCGTCCTACGCGGCCACCGCGCTGACCAACCAAGTCATGTCCATCACGCTGAACGCGCCCACGGCGGACGGCGCGCTCGACGCGGCCAATGCGCTCGCGAAGCAGTACCTGAAGTTCCGGGCCAGCCTGCTGCTCGCCCAGCAGGCCCAGGACATGGCGGCCTACGCCCAGCAGGTGCCCGCCGCCGAGCAGCACATCAACGCTCTGCAGACCCAGATCAGCCAGCTCCAGGGACAACCGAGCCAGCAGGCGAAGCTGACCAACCTGCAGCGGCAGCTGAAGACGGCGACCGACACGCTGCCCACGCTCGAGCAGACCGTGGCCGGCCTGTCGACGGAAGAGAAGTCGACCACGAGCAGCATGATCGACGGGAGCCGGGTACTCAACGCGGCTACGCTTGGCCACCACTCGAAGATCAAGAACATCATCGAGTACCTGCTGTCCGGGCTGATCGGCGGCCTGGCGATCGGGCTCGGCATCGTGGTCGTCCGCGAGCTCGTCTCTGACCGCCTCCGCCGCCGTGACGACATCGCGGCCGCGCTCGGCGCGCCCGTCCGGCTCAGCGTCGGCGCGCTCCGCAAGCGGCGCCTGCCGCGCGGCCGGGGGTCTGCCGCCGCCCGGGACCGCGCACTGCGGCGGATCGCCGCCTACTGGCGTAACCTCGCGCTGCGGCAGGCCGGGGAGCCGGCCGCGCTCGCAGTAGTGGCGGTGGACAACGCGCTGGAGATCGCGCCGGCCGTGGCCATCATGGCCGGGCGGTGCGCGCGCGAAGACGTCAAGATCGCGGTCATCGACCTGGCCAAGGGCGCTCCGGTGGCCAAGCTCCTGGGGGCCAGGGGAACCGGGGTGCAGCCGGTCCGCCTCGGCGCGGGCTCGATCGTCGTGTTCACCCCGGAAGAAGCGGACCAGGTGGTGTCAGGCCCGCTGCCCCCGGCGGGCGCCGGGGGGGCCGGCTACCTCGCCGAACCGCCGGCCGAGGCGATTGAGTCGGTGGCGAAGCACGCCAGGATCATGCTCACCGTGGCCGAACTCGACCCGGCCGTCGGCGCCGAGCACCTGAGCACCTGGGCGACCGAGGCGGTGGCGGTGTTCACCGCAGGCCGTACCCGGGCGGCACGGGCGTACGCGGTCGGCGAACTGCTCCGGCTATCCGGGGTACGCGCCATTTCCGGCATCGTCGTGGGCTCAGACAAGACCGACGAGAGCCTGGGCATGGCACCAGATGACGCTATCACGCTGGCCGAATTCCGGCCGGCCGGGCTGCCGCTCCCGGACGGCGACGGGGACGGTGCTACGCGCGACGGCGGCAAGACAGGGGCTTGGTTCCAGTGAGCATGCCGGCCGTCGCGGTCCGCCGCCCGACCAGGTTCGCGCCGCGGCCGGCCGCGGTGGTGAGCGAGCGGAAGGCGCGCCGGTGGGTCACCGCGACCTGGTACCTCCTCGTCCTCAACGTCATGACGTTCTATCCGAAGACGTGGAGCGGCGAACCGCTTATCCTGCCGATCCCTTCTTCGCTTGGCAAGGTGATCACCCAGGGGGCGCTGCCGGTTGCCCTGCTGATCGCGATGGCGGTGAACCGGCGCAAGCTGATCAGGCCGAGCGTTTACCTGGGCCTGTTCAGCCTGATCATCGTCGAGGTGGCGATCAGCGCGATTCAGGCCAGGCACTTCGGCACGGTCTACCGGACCTTCCGGCTCGCCGGGTTCGCCGTCACCCTGTGGATGCTGACGCCATGGTGGGGGCGTAAGGACCTGTTCCTGGTCAGGTGTCATCTCAAGGCAATGGCGATCGTGCTCGCGCAGGTGGTGCTCGGGCTGATCGTCTCCCCGTCGCGCGCGCTTGGCGGCGGCAGACTGGGCGGCGACTTCTGGCCGACGCCGCCCACTCAGGTCGCCGAGTTCGCCGCCGTCACCATGGGGCTCGTCGTCGTGCTGTGGCTGTGCCGGCAGATGTCAGGGCGTCTCGCGCTCCCGGCCTGCGCGGCCGCGGGGTTCGTGCTGATCGAGACGCACACCAGGACGGCCCTGGTGGCGATGGCGGTCGGCCTGCTCATCGCGGGGCTCAGCCTAATCACCGTCAGTCGGCGGGTGCGCAAGGTGTTCAGCTGGGCGTTCGGCATCATCACGGTGGCCGCCCTTACGCTGTCGGGCTTCCTGACCGCGTGGCTGACCAGAGGGGAGGGCACGCAGCAGCTCACTAGCCTCACCGGCCGGACGGACGTGTGGGGGGCGGTGCTGACTATGCCGCGCAACTTCTTCCAGGTGCTCTTCGGCTTCGGCCTGTCGAACAAGTCGTACAACGGCCTCGCGGTCGACAGTAACTGGCTAGCCTGCTACCTCGACGAGGGACTCGTGGGCGTCATCTTGTCGGCTGCCGTCCTGCTGTTCGTCTTCATCAGCGCGTTTTTCCTGCCGCGGGGCAAGAGCAAGGCGCTGGCGCTGTTCCTGGCCGCCTACGTATTCGTCGCTTCCCTCACCGAGACCGGATTCAGCGACGCCTCCACCTACCTGCTCGAGCTCACGCTGGCCGCGTCGCTCATCATGCCCTCCGCATTCCCGCTGGACGAGGGCCACCCGGAGGGAAGCCTGGCATGAGGATCGTGGTCGCGCACAGCCGCTACCGGTCGGCCGCGCCGAGCGGCGAGAACCGCGTAGTGGACCAGGAGGCGGCGGCGCTGGCGGCGCGGGGGCATGAGGTCGAGCTGTTCGAACGGCGCAGCGACGACATCGCGGGCTGGCCAGCCGCCAGGAAGGCGGCGCTGCCGGCGGCGGTGGTGTGGAACGGCGGGGTACGGCGTGACCTGCGCGCGGTGTTGCGCTCACGCCGCCCGGACGTGGTGCACGTCCACAACACCTTCCCATTGCTCTCGGCCTCGGTCCTTTACGCGTGCCGGGACGCCCGTGTCCCGGTGGTGGTGACCCTGCATAATTACCGGCTGGCCTGCGCCAGCGGTGACTTCTTCCGCGACGGCGCGGTCTGCCATGACTGCGCGGCCGGGCCGCCGGCCGGGGCGATGCGGCACGGCTGTTACCGCAATTCCCGGGCCGCCACCGCTCCGGTCGCGCTGGCGGCCGTGGCGCACCGCCGCGCCTGGCGGACGATGGTGGCGGCCTATGCGTGCATCTCGGCGGCGCAGCGGGACTTGCTCCGCGGCGCCGGGCTCCCGGCGCACCGGGTGTTCGTGCGCCACAACCTGATTCCGGCGCGCCCGGTCGCAGCGCTGCCCAAACGGCCCGAGCTGATCTACGCCGGCCGGCTGGATGCGGCCAAGGGCGTCCCCGTGCTAATGGCGGGCTGGGACCGCTACCTGGCCGCTGTCGCCAGCCCGGGAGTGAGCCTGGTGATCGCGGGCTCGGGGCCGCTTGAGGACGACGTGCGGGCCTGGGCGGCATCGCGTCCGTCCGTCCGCTTCGCGGGCCAGCTCGACCCGGGCGCCTGCGCCGCCGCGATGGCGGCAGCCAGGGCGGTCGTGCTGCCGTCCGCCTGGGAGGAGACGTTCGGCCTCGCCGCGGTAGAGGCGATGGCCCTGGGAGTAGCCCCGGTGGCGGCAGCGCACGGCTCCTTCCCCGAGCTCATCACCGACGGGGTGGACGGCCTGCTGTTCAGGCCTGGCGACACCGCGGACCTCGCCGCCGCGGTTGAACTCGCCGACACGCACAGCGCCCTGTTCGAAGAATATGGCGCGCAGGCACGCAAGACATACGAGCAGCGTTTCGATCCCGATGACAGCCTGCGGCGGCTGCTGGACATCTATCAGTACGCGATCGATCATCCGGCCTGACGCCTGGTGATTAGTTCTTATCTCACTTCTGTTAGCGCGGGGGGAACATGGACGAGAACTTGGCACAGCGCGAACGTAGCCAGGGAAATCTGGTCGAGGGTGACGCCAAGTACTACAAGAAGGACTTCTGGAGCACCGAGAACCTTAAGTACGAAGCGCCGCACTTCCGCATGCGCAAGGTTGCCCGCGTGGTCTCCCGGCTGGCCGGAAGCCGGGAATGGGACCTGCTCGACGTGGGATGCGGCCCGGGTACCCTGCAGCGCCTCATGCCGCCGAATGTGCATTACCACGGCATCGACATCTCGATTCCGGTGCCCGCGGACAACCTTCTGGAGGAGGACATCCTGCAGGCGCCGATCGACTTCCGCGGCCTGAGATTCGACGTTGTCGTCGCGCAGGGCATGTTCGAGTACGTGGGCGAATACCAGTCACAGAAGTTCGCCGAGATCGCAAGCCTGCTCAAGCGTAAGGGCAAGTTCGTTCTTACCTACCAGAACTTCGACCACAGACAGCGGGAGGTTTACTGGCCGTACAGCAATGTCCGGCGCGGGGCTGACTTCCGCGCTGACCTGTCCCGCTTTTTCAGGATCGAGCGGTCATTCCCGGTATCGCATAACTGGCACCACAGCCAGCCGAGGCGCCCGCTGCTGCAGGCGTCACAGGCACACGTCAATCTGAGCCTCCCCGTCATCAGCCCGATGCTGGCGGTGGACTACCTGTACGTGTGCGCGCCGGTTCGCTCTGGCCCCGCCGGCTCAACTAGCCCTGCCAGCGTCAACTAGCCAGCATCGCGTAGGCTTCGGCGAGCGACAGGGCCTTCCTGTCCCGATCGGACATCAGGGTCACCGGGAGCGGCCAGGGGATGGCCAGTTCCGGGTCGTCGAACGCGATGGACACGTCCTCACTCGGGTCGTGCGGGCGGTCGATCCGGTAGGAGACGTCAGCCGGCTCGCTGATGGCCTGGAAACCGTGCGCGCAGCCGGCCGGCACGTACAGTGAGACCTGCTCGTCGCCGCGCAGCTCAAACGTCTCCAGGTTCCCGTACGTGGCGGAACCGCGACGCAGGTCGACGATGACGTCGAACACCGCGCCGTAGGAGCAGCGGACCAGTTTCGACTCGCCTCGGCCGCGGCGCACGTGCATGCCGCGGATGACCCCGCGGGCCGACCGGGACAGGCTGTCCTGGGCGAAGCCGCATGGGTCGATGCCAGCCTGCCGCGCGATGTCCGCGTCGAAGGTCCGGGAGAAGAAGCCTCGCTCGTCGACGTGCGGCTGCGGCCGCAGCAGCAGTGCGCCCGCGATCCGCGGAACAGTGGAAACCTGCACCTGACAACCTCATTTCATGACGAATTCAAGGGTGATGCCGGCTGATTCGCAGAGAATTGACCGATTATTCGCCGCATACTATGGCGCTCGCTGGAAATTATAGGCCGGCTGCTGCCCGTATGATGGCGACGGGGAGAATATGACGTCGCGGATAAAACACGCCTGGCCGCCGCGCGGCCGGCGGCGGAAAATTATGGTGGTGGCGGCCGCGGTTGCGCTGGCTTTCGCCGCCGCGACCGCCCGTGTGCTCATCTGGCCGGGTGAGCTGGTGCCGGCGAAGGCGGACGCCATCGTCATGCTCGCCGGGCCGGGAGGCCGGCTACCGGTTGCGCTGCGACTCGCCGCGCAGCACCGGGCGCCGGTCCTGGTGGTCTCGCGCGGCTGGATGGGCTATGGCGGGCCGTGCCCGCCGCCCATCCCGGGGGTGCGGACGATCTGCTTCGAACCTGACCCAGGCGACACCCGTGGTGAAGCGGAGTACGTCGGCGCGCTCGCCAGGAGAAACGCCTGGCACTCGCTGATCGTGGTGGCCACCAGACCGCAGGCGGTGCGCGCGCAACTGCTCTTCAGCCGGTGCTTCGGCGGCCAGGTGCGCGTCGCCACCGCCCCGCTGCCCTGGACGAGCTGGCTCTATCAGGTCGCCTACGGCTGGGGATCACTGGTGAAAGCGTCCTTGCTGGTTCGCGTCTGCTGACCCTCAGTCATGCCCGAAATGGAGTGAATACATGGCGCGATATCGTGACAACGTGACGGCGAATCATTGAACACTTCTCAAAAATATCCTTCAGGTATACTCGAGCTGGATTATGCATGACCATAATTGGGGCATCTGGGGAATGGTGCGGACGGGGGGCTGAATGGCGGTCAGGGCCGCTCGGGTGATCGTGGCGGCCGCTGTCGCGTGGACGATCGCTGTCGCCGCCGCGGGCTGCACCGGGACTCCGCGCAGTACGCGGCCCGCCCCGTCGCCGTCGACGCCCGCGCGGACGGCGACCACGCCGTCGGCGCGGTCAACGGCCCCGGCCGTCACGACGTCGCCGGCCGTCAAAGCGACCCAGCCCGCCACGACGGCTCCGGCTGTCACGAGGGCGCCGGCCGCCCCGCTGGCACGGGTGTGCGGGAACAGCGCAATCCTCGACGGCCCGGCTACGGCGCCACCGGGGGCGGTCAAGGTTCCGGCGGGCGACAACGGGGACATCGACTTCAGCCAGCCGAACACGACGTACTGGTTCGCGCCCGGCACCCACACGCTCGGCACGGGAACGTACGCCAACATCCAGCCGGCCAGCGGCGACACCTACATCGGTGCCCCCGGCGCGATCCTTGACGGGCAGCACAAGAACAACTCGGCCTTCGACGGCACTGCCGAGCACGTCACGATCGAGTACCTGACGATCAGGGACTTCGGCACCTGGGGCAGCGACCAGCAGGAGGGGGTCGTCAACCACGACTCGGGCGCCTACTGGACGATCTTCCGCTCGACGATCTCCGGCAACGCCGGCGCCGGAGTCATGCTCGGCAGCCACAACGTGCTCAGCTGGAACTGCCTCCAGGCCAACCAGCAGTACGGCTTCAACGCGTACTCAGGCGATGGCGCGGTGACCGGCCTCCTGGTCGATTACAACGAGATCGCCGGCAACGACACCTACGACTACGAGGGCAAGCAGCCGGGCTGCGGCTGCAGCGGCGGCGGGAAGTTCTGGAACGTCATCGGAGCGGCGGTGACGGACAACTGGATTCACGGCAACGCCAGCGTCGGCCTCTGGGCGGACACGAACAACGCAGGCTTCGCGTTCAAGGGCAACTACTTCCAGGACAACGAGAGCGTCGCCCTCGTCTACGAGATCAGCTACAACGCGGTGATCGAGTACAACACCTTCAACCGCAACGGGGTTACCGGCGGGCCGAAGCAGACCGGCTTCCCCACCAGCGCCGTCTATATCTCCGAGTCCGGCAACGACAGCCGGGTGAACTCGCAGTACAAGAACTCGCCGCTGCTGATCGCGCACAACATCTTCGTGGACAACTGGAGCGGGGTCATCCTCTGGGAGAACTCCAACCGGTTTTGCGCCTCACCGGACAACACCAGTTCCGGCTACTGCACGATGGTCAGCCCGAAGGCGACGCTGAAGGCATGCGGGACCGCTGCCCTGGTGAAGGCCCAGCCGTACTTCAGCGACTGTCGCTGGAAGACGCAGCGCGTGCTCGTCGAGTTCAACAAGTTCACGTTCACGCCGTCGGCCATCGGGAGCGCGTGCACGGCCGCGCGCGGCTGCGGGTACAACGGCGTGATCTCCGAGTACGGCAGCGACCCAGCGTGGAGCCCCTACCACGGGGACATCGTCCCGACGGACATCGCGTTCCACCAGGACAACAAGTTCTATGACAACAGCTACAGCGGGCCGTGGTGCTTCATGGGCTGGGAACTTGGCACGTCGGTGAGCTTCAGCCAGTGGCGGGCCTCCGCCAGCGTAAGCGACGACCAGTTCGGGCAGGACGCGCACAGCGTGCACACCGGCGCGAGCTGGTCATGCTCCTAGCGGCCTGCTGAGGTGACCGGGACCGCCGCCCCCGGCGAGCCCCTTTCGTCGCGGCCGAGTGACTCCACTAGGCTCTTAGGCGAGATTCCAGATAACTGCGGTTTGGACAGGCGAGGAGTTGACGGTGGCGTCCATTGAAGCGGTGCATGCCAGGCAGATCCTGGACTCCAGGGGCAACCCGACCGTAGAGGTCGAGGTCGTACTCGACGATGGTTCCGTCGGCCGGGCCGGCGTGCCGAGCGGCGCCTCCACCGGCGCGTTCGAGGCGGTTGAACTGCGGGACGGCGGCAGCGAGTTCGGCGGCAAGGGCGTCACCAAGGCCGTCGACGCGGTGACCGAGGAAATCCAGGACGAGCTGCTCGGCCACGAGGCCGACGACCAGCGGCTCGTCGACCAGGCGCTGATCGACCTGGACCGGACGCCCGGCAAGTCCAGGCTCGGTGCCAACGCCATCATCGGTGTCTCGATGGCGGTGGCACGCGCGGCGGCGGACTCGAGCGGACTGCAGCTGTTCCGCTACCTCGGCGGACCGAACGCGCACGTGCTGCCCGTCCCGATGATGAACATACTCAACGGCGGTGCGCACGCCGACTCCAACGTGGACGTGCAGGAGTTCATGATCGCGCCGATCGGCGCGCCGACCTTCGCCGAGGCGCTGCGCTGGGGAGCCGAGACGTACCACGCGCTCAAGTCGGTGCTCAAGCAGCGCGGCCTGTCCACGGGCGTGGGCGACGAGGGCGGCTTCGCGCCCGACCTCGAGCACAACAGGGCCGCGCTCGACTTCATCGTCGAGGCGATCGGCAAGGCGGGCTTCGTACCCGGCCGTGACATCGCGCTCGCGCTCGACGTCGCGGCGACCGAGCTCTACAAGGACGGCGCCTACCTCTTCGAGGGCAAGGCGCAGACCGCCGGGGAGATGTCCGCGATCTACGCCGACTGGATCGGCGCCTACCCGATCGTGTCGGTCGAGGACCCGCTGTCCGAGGACGACTGGACCGGCTGGGCGACGTTCACCGCCGCGGTCGGTGACCGGGTGCAGGTGGTCGGCGACGACCTGTTCGTCACCAACCCTGAGCGGCTCCGCCGCGGCATCGCGGAGAAGTCGGCCAACGCGCTGCTCGTCAAGGTGAACCAGATCGGCACCGTCAGCGAGACGTTCGACGCGGTCAGCCTGGCGCACCGCGCCGGGTTCGCCTGCATGATCAGCCACCGCTCGGGCGAGACAGACGACACCTTCATCGCCGACCTCGCCGTCGCCACCAACGCTGGCCAGATCAAGACAGGCGCGCCGGCCCGCGGCGAGCGGGTCGCCAAGTACAACCAGCTGCTGCGGATCGAGGAGCACCTCGCCGACGCGGCCAGCTACGCGGGCGCCTCAGCGTTCCCGAGGTTCACCGCCGACTGAGGGAACACAGTCTGACCATGCCGACGCAGGCCGCACCGGCGCAACCGCCGGCACAGCCGTCTTCCGCGCAGGCCGCCGCCATGGCGGCGGCCTCGCGGTCTACCAGGCTGACGGGGCGCGCCGCGCTGCTTGCCGTGGTGATCTGCGCGATCGCGCTGAGCCTCGCCTACCCGGTGCGCGAGTACATCGCGCAGCGGCAGCAGATCGACCAGCTGCTCGCCGAGCAGCAGACGATCGCCGCCCAGGTCAAGGCGCTGAACGAGGAGAACGTCAAGCTGTCGCAGACCTGGTACATCGAGCAGCAGGCCGAGGACCAGCTGCACATGTGCTTCCCGCAGCAGCAGTGCTACGAGGTGATATCCGGCCAGCCGGCGAAGCCGGGTACCGCCAAGCCGGCGACCGTCGCCGATCCGTGGTACGCCAAGCTCTGGCAGTCGGTGCGGAAGGCCGACGCCCCGAACCCACGGTGAGGCGATGATCTCGCACTCGGATGAGGCGGTCGTTGCCGCGCAGCTCGGCCGCGCGCCGCGGGGGCTGCGGTCGGTGGCGCACCGCTGCCCGTGCGGGCTGCCCGATGTGGTGGAGACGGCGCCGCGGCTGCCCGACGGCACCCCGTTCCCGACGCTGTACTACCTGACCTGTCCCCGGGCTGCCGCCGCGATCAGCGGCCTTGAGGCCGCCGGGCTGATGCGCGAGATGACCGCGCGGCTCGCCGCTGACCCGGAACTGCGGGCCGCGTACGAGAGCGCGCACCGGGACTACGTGGCCAGGCGGGACGCCGCGGCGGCGGACGCCCGCGTGCCGCCGCTGCCGGCAGGCACCCAGTCCGCGGGCGGCATGCCGGACCGGGTCAAGTGCCTGCACGCGCTCGCCGCGTACGAGCTCGCCGTTCCCGGCGGCAATCCGTTCGGCCGCGAGACGGTGACGGCGGCCGGCCCGTGGTGGTCGCGCGGCCCCTGCGTTACCCCCGAGGAGACGACGTGACCACGCGTGTCGCCGCGATCGACTGCGGCACGAACTCGATCAGGCTGCTGATCGCGGACATAAGAACAACGGCAGATGATCCAGAACGGGTGCGTGCTGACTCCGGTCCGGCCCGCCAGGCCGCGCCGCTTGCGGACGTTCGCAGGGAGATGCGCATTGTCCGGCTCGGCGAGGGCGTGGACAGGACGGGACGGCTGTCCGAGGCGGCTCTCGGCCGCACCGTGGTCGCGCTGCGGGAGTATGCGGGGATGATCGCCGCGGCCGGGCCCATGGCGGTCCGGATGGTCGCGACCAGCGCCACCCGCGACGCGGCGAACGCGCGGGACTTCACCGGCCAGGTCAGGGACATCCTGGGAGTCGAGCCCGAGGTCATCTCGGGCGAAGAGGAGGCGTGGCTGTCGTTCACCGGGGCGACCCGCGAGCTCGCGGGCACCGGCCTCGCCGCCGATTGCGGGCCGCCCTACCTGGTGACCGACATCGGCGGCGGCTCGACCGAGTTCATACTCGGCGGACCTGACGGAGTGGCAGGAGAACGCTCGGTCAACATCGGGTGCGTCCGGCTGACCGAGCGGCACCTGCACGGTGATCCGCCCGCGCGGGCAGAGATCCTGGCCGCCACCGCCGACATCGAGGCGGCCCTCGACCAGGTCGCAGACGCGATTGACGTGACGAAGGCGCGGACGCTTGCCGGGCTGGCCGGCTCGGTCACCACGGTCGCCGCGATCGCGCTCGGGCTGGCCGCTTACGACTCGGAGCGCATTCACCATGCGAGGATCTCCGCCGCGCGGGTTCACGAGATAGCCGCGGAACTGCTCGCCATGACCCGTGCGGACCGGGCCGCCATCGCGGTGATGCATCCCGGCCGGGTGGATGTGATCGGCGCGGGCGCGCTCATACTCGACCGGATCATGGCGCGCTTCGGATTCGCCGAGGTCCTGGTCAGTGAGCACGACATACTCGACGGCATCGCGTGGTCCCTGGTGGCCTAGTGCCGTCGACGAGCACCCCGGGTCCGGTACCGCCGGGCGCCGGCTGGCCTGGCGACCCTGCCACCGCGACGACCCCAGTCGCAGGGAGCGCCGCGGAGGTCACCAGGCTGGCGGACAGCGCACCCGGGCTTGCGGAACTGACCGCCAGGCAGTCCGTGTGCCGTGCCTGCCCCCGGCTCGTCGCCTGGCGGGAAGACGTCGCCGCGGTGCGGCGCAAGTCATTCCGCGATGAACCCTACTGGGGACGCCCCATCGCGGGCTGGGGGGACAATGCGCCAGGCATCCTGATTGTCGGCCTGGCGCCCGCGGCACACGGCGGCAACAGGACCGGCCGGGTATTCACCGGCGACAGGAGCGGCGATTTCCTGTTCGCGTCGCTGCACAGATGCGGGCTCGCCGCCCAGCCGACGAGCGTGTCCGCCGGAGATGGCCAGCGGCTGATCGGCGCCCGCATCGTGGCCGCGGTCCGGTGTGCTCCGCCGGGGAACAAGCCGACGCCGGAAGAGCGGGATACGTGCGCGCCCTGGCTGGCCGCCGAGCTGCGAATGATCTCAGACACGCTGCGCGTGATCGTCTGCCTGGGCGGCTTCGCGTGGCAGGCGCTGTGGCCTGTGCTCACGGCCGCGGGTTACCGGCAGCCGCGACCGCGTCCCGCCTTCGGTCACGGCGCGGAACTCGGACTGCACCGCGACGGCAGTGCGGGAGACGACGACGGTGCGGGAAACGCGGTGTTCCTGCTTGGCTGCTATCACCCGAGTCAGCAGAACACCTTCACCGGCCGGGTTACCCCCCAGATGCTTGATCAGGTGTTCCGGCGCGCTCAATTCATTAATGCCGGAATTGGCGCGGAAGTGACGACCTTTGAAGATGATCATCACGAAAGAGATGGGGGAGGGATATGAAAAGCTTGGTAACCGGACAGATTCGGATTTCGGGGTATTATTGGTGCGCCCCCGTAGCCCAAGGGAAGAGGCCGGCCCCCTAAAAGGGCCCTAGTGTCGGTTCGAACCCGACCGGGGGTACCTTGATTTCTATGGCCGCCTATTGCTAAGCGCCAAAGAGCCTGAGACGTCGCCGGATTTCGTACTCGCGGACGATCGCCGCGGCGTACCGGTCACAGATGCCGTGCTCGTCCGCGAGCCAGTTCGCGCGCTCGTCGCGGCGGAGGAAGGCGGGCCCGGATTCGAGGTGGCTGAACCATTCGGACAGCTCGTGTCCCGTTACGAACGGGATGCGTGCGATGAGGCTTTTGTGCGTGGCCGGGGTATGCGTCAGCGACATAGGCACCTCCGAGTTGGAAGCCGCTTTTAGTCGAGACTGCCTCACCGGTCGGCCGGTGGCAAGACCCAGTCGCAACCTTCCTGTAATGTCCTGTTTGTCGGTTCGAGATGATCTTGAGACCTAGCAGGTCACGACGCGTGCTAGCTGACGGAGCGGGACGCGGCGAGCGCGGTCCGCCACCGTGGCAGCATCCCGCCAGGCACATCCTCGGTGGTGATCGCGTAATACGCGTGATCCTGCCAGGCGCCGTCGGTGTGCACCAACCGCAGCCGGACTCCCTCCTCGCGGAACCCGAGCTTCTCCGCGACGCGCCGGGACGGGATGTTGTCCAGCCTGATGCCCCCCTCGAGCCTGTGCAGGCCAAGCTCCTGGAAACAGTAATCCACGCCCATCGCCACGGCGGTCGGCATGATCCCGAGCCCGGCGTGCTTCTGGTCGATCCAGTACCCGATTTCCGCGGACCGCGTCGAGCCCCAGGTGACCTGCCTGATGTTGAGTTCTCCGGCGAGCTCTGCGCCGTAGCAGATCAGCCAGCAGAGGTCGTTTCCGTGGCTGGCCTCCTGCAGCCACCGGTTAGCCTCGACGAGGAATGGCCTGGCCGGGGACTTGCGAACCAAGGCGACGAGTGGCTCGAGCGGCGAACGCGATTCCGGCGCGCCGGCCTGCGCCGGGTTCGTCGGATCCCAGGGACGCAGCCAGGATTCGTTCGCGGATCGCAATGCTGCGCGGGCACGCACGTCGGTCATACGCGGCGGCCGCAGCATCAACGGCTCGCCGAGGAGATCCGGTTCGACAAGGGTGGCCGCCCGCACGCGACGGCGTCTCGAGTCTGACAATTGACCCCCCCTGAGTGCCCAGGCCCTGGTGGCGAGACTTTAACAGAACGTCACCAGTTTTCGGTGATGTATCAAGGTGTTTACCCGAATGCAATCTCGCTGGTAGATCGCGGTCGCGATCTACGCGGAGTCAGCTCAGCCGCTCGAAGATCATCGCCATGCCCTGGCCGCCACCGACGCACATCGTCTCGAGTCCGATCGTCTTGTCGTGGAACTGGAGGCTGTTGATCAGCGTGGTCGCGATCCGCGCTCCCGTCATGCCGAACGGGTGCCCGACCGCGATCGCGCCCCCGGTTACGTTCAGCCGCGCCAGGTCGATGCCCAGCTCCCGGTAGGAGGGGATGACCTGCGCGGCGAACGCCTCGTTGATCTCCACGAGGTCGACGTCGCTGATCGCCATCCCGGCTCGCCGCACCGCCTGGCGCGACGCGTCCACCGGGCCGAGCCCCATGATCTCCGGTGACAGCCCGCTGACGCCGGTCGAGACGATCCGCGCCAGCGGGGTGATGCCGAGTTCCGCGGCTTTGACGTCGCTCATCACGACAAGAGCGGCCGCGCCGTCGTTGAGCGGGCAGCAGTTTCCCGCTGTCACCGTGCCGTGCTCGCGGAAGACCGGCTTGAGCGTGGCGACCTTCTCGAGCGTCGTGCCCGGCCGCGGGCCGTCGTCCGCGGACACCACCGAGCCGTCGGGCAGGGTCACCGGCGTGATCTCCCGCTGCCAGAAGCCGTCCGCGAGCGCCTTCTCCGCCAGGTTCTGCGACCGGACGCCGAATTCGTCCTGCTCCGCCCGGCTGATCCCGCGCAGCGCCGCGACGTTCTCCGCGGTCTGGCCCATCGCGATGTAGACGTCGGGGACCTGTCCGTCCTCACGCGGGTCGTGCCACGGCGACTCGGCCGCGGCGGTGGCCTCGGTCCGCTCCTGGGCGGCCGCGAACAGCGGGTTCTTCGTGTCGGGGAGGCTGTCGCTCGACCCCTTCGCGAACCGGGAGACGCACTCCACGCCCGCGGTGATGAACACGTCGCCCTCGCCGGCCTTGATCGCGTGGAAGGCCATCCGCGTGGCCTGCAGTGATGAGGAGCAGTACCGGTTGACCGTGGTGCCAGGCACGCTGTCGAGGCCGAGCAGCACGGCGGTTACCCTGGCGATGTTGAAGCCCTGCTCGCCGCCGGGCAGCCCGCAGCCCACGATCAGGTCCTCCACCTGGGCCGGGTCGAGCTGCGGAACCTTGGCGAGCACCGCCGTCACCATCTGGGCGAGCAGGTCATCTGGCCTGATCGAGCTTAGTGACCCCTTGAACGCCCGGCCGATGGGTGAACGAGCGGTCCCGACAATGACTGCCTCAGGCATGGCAGTGCCTCCCGAAGAAAGTGGGCCTCCTGTAGAAACATGTCTCTTGTTCAACTTAACAGTCGTGGCTGGCCGGTAGACGATAACGTCTCCCCGTACACCAGCCGTGAGCGACTGGTTACTTAGAGGAGATAGCAAGTGGAAGTGCACGACTCACTGACCGAGGTGATGGGCAACACGCCCCTCATCCGGCTCAAGTCAGTGACGAAAGGCCCAGGAACGAAGGGCCCAGTGCGAACGGCCAACGTGCTCGCGAAGGTTGAGTACCTCAACCCGGGCGGCTCGGTGAAGGACCGGATAGCGCTGCGCATGGTAGAGACCGCGGAGCAGCAGGGAAAGATCCGCAAGGGCGGCGTCATCATCGAGCCCACCTCTGGCAACACCGGTGTCGGCCTGGCGATCGTGGCCCAGGAGCGCGGCTACCGTTGCGTGTTCACCTGCCCGGACAAGGTCGCCGCCGACAAGGTCGCCGTGCTGCGTGCCTATGGTGCGGAGGTCGTCGTCTGCCCGACGAGCGTGCCGCCCGAGCATCCCGACTCCTATTACAGCGTCGCCCGCAGGCTCGCCCGGGAGACGCCCGACGGCTGGCAGCCCGACCAGTACGCCAACCCGGAAAATCCCGCCGCGCACTACGACTGGACGGGCCCGGAGATCTGGCGGCAGACGGACGGGAAGCTCACCCACTTCGTGGCCGGCATCGGCACCGGCGGCACCATCTCGGGCACCGGCCGCTACCTCAAGGAGGTGTCGGAAGGCGCGGTGCGGATCATCGGCGCCGACCCGGAGGGCTCGGTCTACTCCGGCGGGTCAGGACGTCCCTACCTCGTCGAAGGAGTGGGGGAGGACATCTGGCCAGACACCTTCGACAGGAAGATCGCCGATGAGGTGATCGCGGTGAGCGACGCGGACTCCTTCGCGATGACCAGGAGGCTCGCGCGCGAGGAGGGCCTGCTCGTCGGAGGCTCCTCCGGCCTCGCTGTCGCCGCCGCACTGCAGGTCGCGGCAACGGCGGGCCCCGACGACGTCATCGTCGTCCTGCTCCCCGACGGTGGCCGCGGCTACCTGTCGAAGATCTTCAACGACGCCTGGATGTCCGACTACGGTTTCCTGCGCGAGCAGACCACGGAGGCGTCGGTCGCCGACCTGCTCGCCGCCAGGGACTCGGGCATCCCCGCCCTCGTCCACGTGCACCCGGACGAGACGGTGGCGCAGGCGATCGCGCTGCTGCGCGAGTACGACGTCTCGCAGCTTCCCGTCGTTCAGGAGGAACCGCCGCTGATGGCCGCGGAGGTGGCCGGCTCAGTTGCCGAGCGCGACCTGCTTGACGCGATGGTCAGCGGCAAGGCAAGCCCGCAGGACCCGATCAGCCAGCACATGTCGCCCCCGCTGCCGGTGCTTGGCCAGGGCGAGCCTGTCAGCCGCGCCGCCGCGGTGCTTGAGAAGTCGGGCGCCGCGCTTGTGCACGTGAACGGCAAGCCCGCGGCCGTGCTCAGCCGCGCGGACCTGCTCGCCTACTACGCGGGAGGCGGCCAGTGAACCGCGGCGAGTACGGCTTCGAGACCCTGGCGATCCACGCGGGACAGGAACCCGACGCGCTGACCGGCGCGGTGGTGCCGCCCATCTACCAGACCTCGACCTACAAGCAGGATGGCGTCGGCGGCACGCGGGGCGGCTACGAGTACTCGCGCACCGCGAACCCCACCCGCACGGCGCTCGAGCGGTGCCTGGCCGCGCTGGAGAACGGCGCGCGGGCGTTCGCCTTCGCGTCCGGCATGGCCGCCGAGGACTGCCTGATCCGTACCCTGTGCCGGCCAGGCGACCGGGTGCTGATCCCCGGTGACGCCTACGGCGGGACGTTCCGGCTGTTCGACAAGGTGCTGACCGCCTGGGGCGTGGAACACGAACCCGTTATGCAGACCGATCTCGAAGCCGTCGCCAGAGCTGCGGCTGCGCAGCGGCCGCGGCTGATCTGGGCGGAGACGCCCACCAACCCGCTGCTTTCCATCGTCGACATCCGCGCGCTCGCCGCGATCGCCCACGACCACGGCGCGCTGCTCGTGGTGGACAACACGTTCGCCTCGCCCTACCTGCAGCGGCCACTCGACCTCGGCGCGGATTTTGTCGTCCACTCGACCACCAAATACGTCGGCGGCCACTCCGATGTCGTCGGCGGCGCGGTAGTCATCAAGGACCCCGCGCACGCCGAGGGGCTCGCCTTCAACCAGAACGCCACCGGCGCGGTGGCGGGTCCCTTCGACGCCTGGCTGACGCTGCGCGGGATCAGGACGCTCGCGGTGCGGATGGACCGGCACTGTGCCAACGCCGCTCGCATCGCGCATGCGCTTGCGGAACACCCGGCGGTCGCGTCCGTGCTCTACCCGGGGCTGCCCGGCCATCCCGGCCATGAGCTGGCCAAGGCGCAGATGCGCGACTTCGGCGGCATGGTCTCCTTCCGGCTGGCAGCCGGGGAGGCCGCGGCGGTCGAATTGTGCGCCAGGACCAGGCTGTTCACGCTCGGCGAGTCGCTCGGCGGCGTCGAGTCGCTGATCGAGCACCCGGCGCGGATGACGCACGCATCAACCGCCGGGTCACCGCTCGAGGTGCCGGCGGACCTAGTGCGGCTCTCCGTCGGCATCGAAGACCCGGACGACCTGCTCGCGGACCTGATTCAGGCAGTCGCCTAGTGCCACACCATGAGCACCAGGATTACCAGCCATATCAGCGCGGTCACCCCGCCCAATGCCGCGATCCTGCCGCGCTCGACCGCTGCCACCCTGATGTCGGAGGGCTCGGGCGTCGCCCGGTAGACGGGATCCGCATCGGACTCCGCGGTCGTCCCTTCCTCCGCAGCCGGACGGACGGCGACCTCAACGGGAGCCGTCCCCGTGCCCTCGGCCGCCCTTAGTGCGGCGAGGGCCTTCCTCTGATCGCGAAGGATGATCACCAGCAGCACGGCCGCCACAACGAACAGCGTGAGAGATACGGAGATCCACCATTGACTGAACTTGTGCGTCATCCCGGTGAGGATGAGGCCAAAGACCAGAACAAGAAGGGCGCAGACTGAGTAAATCCGCGTGGTGCGCAGCAGGAAACCAACCACCACGGGGTTCCTGGCACGGATGTACCTGGGGGTGGACATGATCGCGGCGGTGCTCGGCCCGATCGCGAAGATCGCCGCCGCGACGTGCAGCCACAGGATTGCGCGGTCGCCAAATGACATGGTGCGATCCTAGAGGATCAGTGATGCGCTACCGCTACCGTCGCGCGCCTCGCGTCCGCAGGAAGTCGCTGACCACGTATTCGCCGAGGCGTTCCGGTGTGGCCCGCAAGACCCGGCCCCCATTGCGCTTGGCGACGTTATCGACGAATGCGGCGAGCCGCTCGTCGTCGGCGAGCATGAAGATATTCAGCGCCGCGTGCCGCCGCGTCATCTTGTCCACCTCTGCCAGCGTCAATTCGATTGTCTCCGGGGCAGGCGGCCAGTCGAACCACGCCCTGCCGTCCCGCATCAGGTGCGCCGTCGGCTCCCCGTCCGTGACGATCAGCACGACCGGATCGTGCTCTGGGTGCTTGTCCAGGTGGCGGCCCGCGATCATCAGCGCGTGGTGCAGGTTGGTGCCCTGGACCATGTCCCAGCCGAGTCCGGCGAGTTCCGTCTCGTGCAGTTCCCGCGCGTAGTTGGAGAACCCGACGACCTGGATCGCGTCCTGCGGGTACTTGGTCCGCAGCAGCGCGTGCAGCGCGAGCGCGGTCTGCTTCGCCACCGCCCAGGTGCCGCGCAGCGCCATCGAGTAGGACAGGTCGACGAGCAGGCAGACGGCCGCCGCCGAGCGCCGCTCGGTCTCCGCCACCCGGAAGTCACCGGCGGTGAGCCGAACGGAAGCGCTCCCTCCGTTTTCCGCCGCCGAGCGCAGCAGGGCGGAGCGGACCGTCGCGGGCACGTCGATCGGCTGCTCGTCGCCGAATTCCCACTCCCTGGTCGACCCGGTCAGGTCGCCGGCCTGCCCGGCGTCGTGCCTGTCGTGGTCGCCGCCGCGCATCCCGTTCTCCAGCCCGGCGAACACCTGGCGCAGCGCGGTGTCGCCGAGCCTGCGCACCGCCTTCGGCGTCAGCTCGAGGTTGCCGCCATCGTTCGTCAGGTAACCCTGCCGCTGCAGTTCGCGCTCCAGACGGCGCAGCGCCTGAAGGTCATCGACGGCCTGCCTGCCGAGCGCGCGCCGTACCGCTTCCTCGTCCACGTCTTCGAGGCTGGCGCCCGGGTACTCCTGGCCGAGCGCGGATTCCAGGTCCGCCAGGTCGGCGAGATCCGCGACCGCGGTCGTCGCGTCGCCGAGGCCGAGCGGCTGGCCGCCGGACATCCGCACCCCGCGCTGCGGCCTGCCAAGCTCGGGCCGCCGCGCGCGCAGCGCGTCGCCGAGCGCGGACAGCTCCGCGGCGAGGCCTGCGTCCTCCATCGCCTGGGCCATCAGGTTCGCCAGCTCCTCGCGCTGCTCGTCGGACAGCGAGTCGAGCAGCCGTTCCGCGGCCATCATCCGGCGCACCAGCGAGTCGACGAGTTCTTCCAGGTTGGCGGGGTTGTCGGGGAACATGTCGCCGTACCTGGCCATGAAGTCGTCGAAGTCCTGCTGCGTGTGCTCGCCGCGCGTGTCAGCGTCGAGCATCTGGCGCAGGTCGGCGAGCATGTCCTTGACCCGCTGCATGGCCGCGGGATCCGGGTTTTCCAGCGCCTGCTTCATGCCCTTGAACTGGCTGTCGAGCACCTCCCTGCGCAGCAGGTCGCGCAGCTCCTCGAAGCGCTGCCGCGCCTCGGGCGACCGCCAGTCGTAGTCCGCGAGCTGGCGGATGGCCCGCGCGGTGTCGCGCGGCAGCGAGTCGAGTTCCGCCTCCGCCAGGCGCGCCTCGTCGCTCGGGTCGGGGAACAGCGCGCCGCGCTCGGCCTCGAGCGCCTCGTCGAGCAGTTCGCGTGCCTGATCGAGCATCCCGTCGAGCCGGCCCGCGTTGCGCAGCTCGCGGGACCGCTCGCGGACGCGGCGCATCAGGTCCTCCAGGCCACGCCTGTCCCGCCAGCCGCGCCGCAGCAGGTCGCGCAGCGCGTCCCGCGGGTTGTCGCCGCCGAGGATCCGCTCGCCCATCTCGTCGAGCGCCTCCCGGACGTCGTACGGCGGCGCGAGCGGGTCAGGGCCGTCGTCGTAGGCTCCGTAGCGATAGTTAGACATCCTCAGCTCCCAGAGTCAGCCGCACCCGTTCAGGATGACCTTTATGTGTTTATGTCCGGTAGGTAGCCGTTCCATCGCTGCTGTCCTTGGAAAGCCGGCGGATCAGGTAGAGCCCCTCGAGGACGAACTCGATGGCCGCCGCGGCCTCGCCGAAAGACTCCCTGCCCTCCATGCCGAGCCGCGCCATGATCTTGGCGAGGCCGGGGACCTCGCCGGTGCGGCGGAGCAGCTCGGAGGCCGAGACGAGCTCGCCCGACTCGATCGAGCCGCCGTCCTCGAACTTGGCGAGCAGTCCGGACAGGTCGGCGCCGCCGAGCCTGGCGCGGAACGTCTCAGCGATGGCGCGGCGCAGCAGGTGGGCGAGGATCTCCTCTTCCCTGCCTTCCTCGCTGACCTCGAACTCGACCTTGCCGCGCAGCGTCGGGACGATGCCAGGCAGGTCGGCCACCCGTGCGACAGGCACCTCGTCGCGGGCTTCAGCGACAAGCGCCGTCCTGCGCACCGCCGCCGCGGCGGCGGACTCCGCGGCCGCGATCGCGAACCGCGCGGACACGCCGGACCGGCCGTCGACCGCGGGGGACTCGCGGACCAGGCGGGTGAACCGCGCGATCACCTCGGTGAGGTGGACGGGCAGTTCGGCGCCCGGATCGCTGGCCTCCCAGGAGACCTCCGCCTCCTGGTTGATCAGGTCAAGCTCGTCGTCGAGCGAGAGCGGGTAGTGCGTGCGGATCTCGGCGCCGAAGCGGTCCTTCAGCGGGGTGATGATCCGGCCCCTGTTGGTGTAGTCCTCGGGGTTCGCGCTCGCCACGAGCACGATGTCGAGCGGCAGCCGCAGCGAGTAGCCGCGGACTCCGATGTCGCGCTCCTCAAGGACGTTGAGCAGCGCGACCTGGATGCGCTCGGCGAGGTCGGGCAGCTCGTTCAGGCAGAACACGCCGCGGTTGGTCCGCGGCACCAGGCCGAAGTGGATGGTCTCCGGGTCGCCGAGGGTCCGGCCCTCGGCCACCTTCACCGGGTCGATGTCGCCGATCAGGTCGCCGACGCTCGTGTCTGGCGTGGCGAGCTTCTCGCCGTAGCGGTCGGACTTGTGCCGCCAGGTGACGGGCAGGTCGTCGCCGAGTTCCGCGGCGAGCCGCCGGCAGCGTGCGCAGGCCGGCGCGTACGGGTGGTCGTTGATCTCGCAGCCGGCGATGGCCGGCGTCCACTCGTCGAGCAGGCCGGCCAGGGTGCGGATCAGCCGTGTCTTGCCCTGGCCCCGCTCGCCGAGCAGGATGACGTCGTGCCCGGCGAGCAGCGCCCGCTCGACGTGGGGAAGCACCGTCTGGTCGAAGCCGACGATGCCGGGAAACCGGTCCTGCCCGGCGCGCATCCGCGCCAGCAGGTTCTCTCTGATCTCTTGCTTCACGGTGCGATAGCGGTGTCCGCTCGCCTTAAGGTCGCCCAGCGTCGCTGGCCGGCCGTCCGGAGCGCTTGCGTTGAATTCCTCGCTGCTGTGCTGCACCCTTCCGACACTATGCCGGGTCGCCGCGTGCTCGCATCTTCGGCGTGTGGGCAGCGGGGATAATGTTCGTTGCTGTGGCAACGATTTCTCCGCTAGTCCAGCCCGATGACGTGGTGGCCGCGCGTGAGCTCCTGCACGACGTCGTCTCGCCGACTCCCATGCTCTACTCCCGCGTGCTGTCCGAGATCGCGGACGGGCCTGTGTACCTGAAGTGCGAGAACCTGCAGCGAACCGGCTCGTTCAAGGTGCGCGGCGCGTACACGCGGATCGCCCGGCTGTCGGACGCCGAGCGTTCCCGCGGCGTGGTTGCCGCGAGCGCAGGCAATCACGCTCAGGGCGTGGCGTTCGCCGCCGGGCTGCTCGGCACCTCGGCAACGGTGGTGATGCCGGAGCGGGCGCCGCTGCCCAAGGTGGCGGCCACCCGCGGCTACGGCGCGACGGTGATCCTGCACGGGACGACCGTGGAGGACGCGCTCGACGAGGCGCTGCGGTTCGCGGAGCAGACCGGGGCCGTGTTCATCCACCCGTTCGACCACGCGGACATCGTGGCTGGCCAGGGCACGCTCGGCTTCGAGATCATCGAGCAGTGCCCGGGAGTGCGCACGGTCGTCGTCCCCGTCGGCGGCGGCGGGCTCGCGGCGGGGATCACGGTGGCGGTGCGCTCACTCGATCCCGGGATCAGCGTGGTCGGCGTGCAGGCGGAGGCGGTGCCCGGTCTCGTCGCGTCGATAGCGGCGGGAACGCCCGTCCGGGTCGTCGGCGGGCCCACGATGGCGGATGGCATCGCCGTGCAGCGGCCGGGCGACATCGCGTTCGGCATACTCGCCGCGGCCGGCGGCCGGATCGTGGCGGTGTCCGAGGCGGCGCTCGCCCGCGCGCTGCTGCTCTGCCTCGAGCGGGCCAAGCAGGTGGTTGAGCCGGCCGGGGCGGCGGGCGTGGCGGCGCTGCTTGAGGGTTCCGCCGACTTCGAGCCGCCCGTCGTGGTGCTGCTGTCCGGCGGGAACATCGACCCGCTGCTGCTGTCCAAGCTGCTGCGGCACGGCCTGTCAGCGGCCGGACGGTTCCTCGGCTTCCGCTGCCGGGTTCCCGACTACCCGGGCTCGCTCGCCGCGTTGCTCGGGCTGCTTGCCGGGCTCGGCGCCAACGTGCTCGAGGTGAGCCACGAGCGCCTCGGTCCCACCCTCCGCGTCGACGAGGCGGAGGTGGTCCTCCAGGTCGAGACCCGAGGTCCGGAGCACTGCGAGCACGTCAAAGAGGCGCTGCGCACGGCCGGGTACGAGCTGTCTTTCGGCTAATCCCGCAAGATTCCGTCCTGCACGGTCAGATGAGGACTCCGTTGCCGAGTACGTTCCAGATGTCGGCGACGGGTTTGGCGGTGGTCAGGTCCCGGTAGGGCGGGTGCGGGGCGGCGATGATGAGCAGGTCGGACCGGGCGATGACCTCGT
>Ga0335083_10001862_pt1 | contig 28583 bp, 23 predicted proteins | sample Lox_Sample_42_FD_206716 | JGI IMG/M metagenome (GOLD analysis project Ga0335083, IMG submission 206716) | Soil microbial communities from Loxahatchee National Wildlife Refuge, Florida, United States - Lox_Sample_4.2 | ecosystem: Environmental > Terrestrial > Soil > Wetlands | place: USA...
GGCCAAAGGCTTCGACCACATGGTGCCGCGCAGCGAGCTGTTGAAACTGGCCAAGGAACTCGACTACCTGGTCGTGCTCATCCCGCTCGACAAGAATACGCGCAACATTGTCGACGAGAAACTGCTCGCCGCCATGAAGCCGAGCGCCTATCTCATCAACATGGCGCGCGGCGGCGTGGTCGACGAACAGGCTTTGATCGAGGCGCTGGACAGCGGAAAAATCGCCGGCGCCGGGCTCGACGTCTATGCCAAGGAGCCGCTGCCGCCGGACAGCCCGCTGTGGTCGGCCAAGAACCTCATCTGCTTTCCGCATCAGGGCGGCTATTCGGAGGGCTACGAGGAGCGCGCCATGCCGACGATCGAAGGCAATATGCGCAAGTATCTCGCCGGCGATTTGAAGTCTATGATCAACATCGTGAAGCGTCCCGCGTCCTGGAGTGACTGACATGGGCTTGTCCGAACGCCTGAACACGCCGATCTCTACGCCTGAGCTCGAGCGCCGCTGGAAAGCAGTGCGCGCCGCGATGGCGCGCGAGAAAATCGACGTGCTGCTGATGCAGAACAACAACGACCACATGGGCGGCTACGTGCGCTACTTCACCGACATGCCGGCGACCAACGGCTATCCGAACACAGTGGTGTTCCCGCGCGACGACGAGATGAGCGTCGTCTGCCAGGGCCCGTTCGGCGGCGGCGAGACCACCGCGCAGGGCGACGTCACCTGGCGCGGCGTGAAAAAGATCTACACGACGCCGAGCTACGCTTCCGCGCACTACACCAAGGAGTACGACTCCGAACTCGCCGCCAAGGCGCTTGCGCCCTACGCGGCCGGCACCGTCGGCTATGTCGGCACCTATCAGATGTCTTTCGCCATGCTCGATTTCATCAAGCGCGCCTTCCCCAAAGCGCGCTTTGTCGATGCTTCCGAATTGGTCGACAAGATCAAGGTCATCAAGAGCGCCGAGGAGCAGGAATTGGTCAAGCGCGCGGCCTTGATGCAGGACGGCGCCATGCGCGCGGCATTCGCCGCGGTGAAACCCGGCATGCGCGACACCGAGGTCGCGGCCATCGCGCAGGCTTACAGCGTGACGCACGGCTCGGAGAACGGCATCTATCTCTGCGCCTCGATGCCGCTCGGCAACCCATCGAAATTCGCCAACAAGCATTTGCAGAACCGCGTCATCCAGAAGGGTGACCAGATCGCGCTTCTTGTCGAGGACAACGGCCCCGGCGGCATGTACACCGAGCTCGGCCGCTCCTGCGTCGTCGGCGTTTCTGTGCCGCAGGCGATGAAGGACGAACTTGATTTCTGCAAGGAGTCGCGAAAGTTCACGCTCGACCTGCTCAAGCCGGGTACGCCATGCAAGGACATCTGGGATGCTTTCAACGACTTCATGAAGAAGAACGGCCGCCCGCAGGAAGCGCGGCTTTACTGCCATGGCCAGGGCTACGACCTCGTCGAACGCCCGCTCATCCGCAATGACGAGCCGATGGCGATCGAGAAGGACATGAATATCGTTGTCCACCCGACCTACATCCACGCCGGCTATCTCAACTGGCTGTGCGACAACTATCTGATCGGTGGCAACGGCCCCGGCGACCGCCTGCACCAGTTTCCGGAAGAAGTCGTCGAGGCAGGCTGAGGTGCGCGCCTCTTTTTCGCTCGTCCCCGCGAAAGCAGGGACCCAGGGCAAAGCTCGCGGGAGTTGCCGTGGGAGAACTGGATTCCCGCTTACGCGGGAATGAGCGGAGTTTGGATCGAGGCCCCGCGTTAAAGGAGGTAGGACATGCCCGACATCAAGATCATCAACCCCGAAGCGCTGGGCAAACCGCTCGGCCAATATTCGCAGATGACGCGGGTGAAGGCGTCGGAATTCCTTTTCATCGCCGGGCAAGTCGGCGTCGACAAGGCCGGCAAAGTGGTCGGCGCCGATTTCGACGCGCAATGCGCGCAGACCTTCGCCAACATCGAGGCGGCGTTGAAAAGCCAGGGCGCGACTTTCAGCAACGTGGTCGAGTTCACCACCTATCTGGTGCATTCGCAGGACATTGCGAAATTCATGGCTTTCCGCCTGCGCGAATTCCCCAAGATGTTTGCCGGCGGCGCCTACCCGCCGAATACGCTGTTGATGATCGACCGCCTGGTGCAGGAGCCGCTGCTGATCGAGGTGGCGACGGTCGCGGCGCTGTAGCTGCAGGGTCATACCCCACCCGGGCCGCTCGCTTGAGCTCGCATCCACCCTCCCCCTGCGGGGGAGGGATGAAGCAGGCGAGCGCCAGCACCCGTGGAGTTTCGGTGCCGGGTCCACCGTATTCCCAATCCTTCCCCCCTCGGCAAAGCCGAGGGGAGCGGAGCGCCGAAGGGCGCGTCCGTAGCAACTCGTGCCGCGCACCTTGCGATGCGCGGGCGCCTCTCGGCGCTCCGCAGCGGCGTTTGTTCGGCGCCGGGCCGCGCTTCTGGAGAGGCCCTCGGCGTGCCTCGGGTTTCCCCGAGACCGGCCGGGCCTTGCCCCCATCAGCGAGCTCCTCGCAGCGGGTCGTAGTGCCCGCGGGCGGAGCCCCGGCGCCGCCCGGGTGCAGGAGGAGCGTTCATCTCCTGCCCGCGGGCGCCGCATCCGGCCCCACCCTCACGACGCCTCATGAAAGCGCCCTCGGCGAGCCGGATAATTGAATATATTCCTAATCGAGCCCGATGTCAAGCGAGGGTGAAAAACCAAGGTGTCTTTCCGCAGTCCCACGGCCGATGATACGCTGGCCGCCAGCCTTGTACCGACAATGACCATCCTCACCGGCCGACGAAAACTAATGGCGATGCTGGGCGGGCTCGCGATGATGCCGCTCATGGCATTGGCGCAGCCCGAGCTCACGAAGATCGGCGTCCTGCGCGACGGCAACGCCGTGCCGGTGGCCGATCTGCCGATCGTCCAGGAGCTGGCAAAGGTCGGCTATGTCGAGGGGCGAAGCGTCACTTACGTTTTCCGCGCCACCGGCGGCGATCCGAGCCGTCTGCCGCAGCTCGCGCACGAGATCGTGGCCGCCAAGCCCGACATCATCGTCGCGGGCGGGTCGCCGGCGGCGCTCGCCCTGTTCAATGTCACACACGACATTCCCGTGGTGATCACCGTGCTTGCCGATCCGGTCGCGCTCGGCTTGACCGACAGCATGGCGCATCCTTCGCATAACGTCACGGGTTTCACCGTTTCCAGCCTTTCGCTCACGGCCAAGCGGCTGCAGCTGATGCACGAGATCCTGCCGACGTTGCAAAAGTCCGGCTATTTCTGGGTGCCGGACAGTCCGCTGGCGCAAAGGCGCAAGGAACAAGTCGAGCAAGCGGCGAAAGTCCTGGGGATTTCGCTGGTCTCGATCCCGGTGCAGTCCGCAGCAGACATCGAGGGCGCCTTCACGCGCGCCGATCAGGAACAGGTCAAGGCCGTGTTGATCGAAAGCGACCCGGTCATGCTGCGGGTCAGCAGCGCCATCGCCGACCATTGCCTGCTTTACAATCTGCCCTGCATGCACTTCTTCCCCGAGGAGGTGCGCAACGGCGGCCTCATCTCCTATGGGCCGGCGGCCATCGAAAACATCTCGGGCGCAGCCGCTTATGTCGAGCGTCTGATCAAGGGGGCTAAGGTCGCCGAATTGCCGTTTGTCGACCCGACCGACATCAAGCTGGTGATCAATTTGCGGACAGCGCGTTCGCTCGGCATCAAGATCCCACCCTCGGTGATGATCCGCGCCGACGAAGTGATCGAGTAGCGTCCTACTCCACGAACACCGCGCGCCGGCGCTCGGCGGCGTATTTGACGAGCGCGGCGAAGCGATAGAGCGCGTGCACGAACTTGCCGTAGGGCAGGCTGAGGAACAGCCCGAGCACGACGCCCAAATGCACGGCGAGCAGCATGCCCATCCAGGCCGTGTCGCGCAGGATGAGCAAGGCAAAGCCGGTCAGGCTGGTCAACGTCAGCATGTGCATGAAGGCGCTGTTGAGCCCGCGGCGCGGCGGGTCGGTGAGCACCGGATCGCGCTCGCGCTGCAGCACGAACAGGCCGATCGGGCCGACGATGAGCCCGATGCCGCCGATGATGCCGAGCAGCACCGGCACGCTGAACACGGCATAAGGCGCCTGCCAGCCGAAGGCGTAGTGATAGACGGTGGCCACGCTGGTCGCGGCAAAGCAAAGCAGAAAGCCGTAGAAGGTGAGGTGGTGATAGATGCGCCGCGCCGGCGACGGCTCGGCGGTTTCGCTCGCGCACCCGCCGCCGCCGCCGTGCAGATAAGTCAGGTGCAGGGCATCGTGCGTCGCCCTGCCCAGCGCGGCGATCCCGGCAGGCTCGTCGCCGGCGATGTCGCGCCAGAAGGCGCGCACGCTCAGCGTGAAAGCGAGGATGGCGTAGAGCGCCGCGGCGCCGAAGACCGCCACCATCGCCTCATGCGGCATCACCTTGTAGAAATCGCCGGCGTTGCCCGACCACAAAGCCGCCGGATCCGACCAGGCGACAAAACCGATGATGAAGGCGGCGACGCTCAACGCCGCCAGAGAGGTGACGACCAGGCCCTGCGCGGCGAAGGCGCCGGACAATGCGCCTGGCCAGGCGTAGGCGGCGTAGCTGTCGTTGCGCAGCTTGGCGAAAGTCTGCGGCACGTCGACGTTGAATTCGTGCGGCGGCGAATACTGGCAGTCGGGAAAGCAGGCGCCGCAGCCGTGGCACAGATTGGCGAGGTAATTGAGGTCGGCGGCGGCAAAGGTGCGGCGCATCTCCATCGCCGGAAACACCGCGCACAAGCCTTCGCAATAGCGGCAGGCATTGCAGACGGTCATCAGCCGCGCGGCTTCGCGCAGGTTGTCGGTTGGGAGGGCAGTCATGGTGTGTCCGTAACATCCGTCATGCCCGGCTTTATGCCGGGCATCCGCGCCTTTCGGGCAAGAGCGCATTCAAGGCGTGGATGGCCGGGACAAGCCCGGCCATGACGAGGCTGAGACAGCGGCAAATCAGTTGCGGGCATACGCAGCCCCCCGCCCGGCGATGCGGCCGAACACCGCGCCGATGGTCATCCCGATGCCGGCGAGATAGCCCTTGCCCAGCACGTTGCCGGCCATGATCTCGCCAGCGGCGAACATGTTGGCGGACGGCTTGCCGTCTTTGAGCAGAATGCGCGCCTCCTGGTTCACCTTGACGCCGAGATAGGTGAAGGTGATGCCGGGGCGCAGCGGATAGCCGTAGTAAGGCGGTGTGTCGAGCGGCCGCGCCCAATGGCTCTTCGGCGGCGCGAGACCGGAGGTCGCGCAATCGTCGAGCCTGGTCACGTCGAAGGTGCCGGGGCGCACCGCGGCGTTGAACTCGGCGACGGTTTTCTGCAGCGCCGCGGCGTCGAGAGAGAGCTTGCCGGCGAGCTCGCCGATCGATTGCGCCTCGACCGCGGGAAAGATCGAGGGCATGAACAGGCGGATCGATTTTGCATCGACGATCGAATAGGCGGTCTGCGCCGGCTGCTGCGCGACGAGGCGGCCCCAGATCGCGTAGCGCTTGGGCCAGGTGTCCTCGCCCTCGTCGTAGAAGCGCTTGCCATCGCGGTTGACGACGATGCCGAAGATGACGCTGTCGAGGCGCGTGGCGATGCCACCGTCGAATTTCGGCGCGCGGGCGTCGATCGCCACGGCGTGGCACTGGGTCGGATCGCCCACGCTCGCGACATCGGCATCGAGCAGCATGCGCAGCACCTCGCCGCGATTATAGGGCGTGCCGCGGATGAGAAAATTGTCGGCCGCCGCCCCCCAATATTGCTTGAGCCATTCGATGTTGGCCTCGAAGCCGCCGGCGGCGGCGACCAGTGCCTTGCCACGGATCGGCTGTGCCCCGCCATTAAGCTTCAGCACCGCCGAAATGAAATAACCGTCGGCAATATTGAGCGCGGTCACCGGCGCATCGTAAACGACGCTGACGCCGAGCGCCTGCGCGCGCCGGTAAAGCGCGTTGAGCGCGCCGCGGCCGCCGCCGAGAAAGAAGGCATTGGTCTTGCCCAGCGAAAGCGTGCCGCCGAGCGGCGGCTGGAAACGCACGCCTTGCTCGTCCATCCACGGCAGCAACTCTGCCGATTTGCCGATGGTGAGCTCCGCCAGCACCTTGTCGGTCTCGCCGCCGGTAACGCGGTAAAGATCATCGAGGAACTCGGCCTCCGCGTAGGGCCCGGTCATGGTCGGCGCGGTGCCGTCATGGGCGCAGCGCAGGTTGCGCGTGTGGCGGGTGTTGCCGCCGCGGTAGAATTCCGGCGCGCCTTCGACGACGACCACGCGGCAGCCGGCTCGTGCCGCAGTAATCGCCGCGCACAGTGCGGCGTTACCGCCGCCCAGCACCACCACATCGAACGGTCCGGAAAAGTCCATTTACTTATTAAGCCACCGGCGCGCGAAACCGAGCAAGCCCTGGGGCAAAAAGATGATCATGGCGATAAAGACGACGCCGAGCGGGATGAGATAGGGAAATTCCTCGCCGAACAGGCGCGAGAACAGCTCGCGCAAGAGCTGGAAGAAGCCGGCGCCAAGGATCGGGCCGACCAGCGTGCCGATGCCGCCGATGACGTTGAAAATCACGGTGTCGCCGGAGGTGATGAAGTAGACGAAATCGGGGGCGGCGAATTCGTTCTGCACGCCGTAGAGGACACCCGCCAGCCCGGCGAACAGTCCCGACAGCATGACCGCCACGATCTTGTAGGTCTGCACCGGATAGCCGATCGCTCGGGTGCGCGCCTCGTTCTCGCGGATCGATTGCAGCACCATGCCGAACGGCGACTGGGTGATACGGCGCAGAATGAGATAGGAGCCGGCCACCACGGTGAGCACGAACCAGTGCATCGTCGTCGTGGTGAAGCGCGCGTCGACAATGAAGGGGATGGTAAAATGCGGGCGGCTGAAGATCAGTCCGTTTTCGCCGCCGGTCACCGATGTCCAGGTGAAGATGATGACGTAGAAGATCTGGGAAAAGATCAGCGTGGTGATGGCGAAATAGATGTCGCGCAGACGCGTCGAGAAATAAGCGACGAACAAGGCGATGGCGGCGGCGGCGGCGAGTCCGGCCAAGATTGCCAGCCACAGGTTGGGCGGGTGCGTGTGCAGCAGCGCGCCGGCGGCGCCATACATACCGAGACCGAAGAAGGCCGAATGGCCGAAGGAGACCATGCCGGTGTAGCCGATCAGAAGATCGGACGACATCGCCAAGAGACCCCAGATCAAGCATTCGGTGAGGAACTTCGCCCAGAATATCGGCAGCACGAAAGGCGCGACGATCAGCACCGCCATGACCACGCAGAAGCCGATCCAGAATATGGCGCTGTGGCTCAAGCCGGATTTGCCGAGCGGCAGCGCCTTATCGATGGGCGTCGCGGTCATTTGGGGGTGGCGAACAGGCCGGTCGGACGGAACAAGAGCGTGAGGATCAGCACCACGAAGGAAACGATCACCGCCTGCGAAGGCGACACCCAGATCGAGGCATAAGACTCGAGCAGGCTGATGAAGATCGCCGCGACAATCGAGCCACCGAGATTGCCCATGCCGCCGATAACGACGACGATGAAGGCCTTAAGCACCCAGTCAAGTCCCATTGTATGATTGACCCCGACCAGCGGCGAGAACAGCATGCCGCTCGCCGCCGCCATGCCCGCGCCGATGGCGAAAACGCCGGTGTAGACCCACGGCACCGGGATGCCCATGGCCTGCGCCATCACCCGGTCCTGTGTTGTGGCGCGGATCCAGACCCCGTATTTGCTGTATTTGAGGAACAGCCAGAAGCCGCCGATGATCACTGCCGACAGCCCGGCAATAACGACGCGGTACCAGGGATAGGTCAGATAGAAGAGTTGAAAAGAGGCATTGATCGGCTCGCCGACTTTGCGCGCAGTGGGGCCGAACTCCCACAGCGCGAAATTCTGCAGCACCAATGAAAGGCCGAAGGTGGCAAGGATCGTGGTCAAGGGATCCCGGCCGATCAGTGGACGCAGCGTGATGATTTGCAATGCGGCGCCGAGAATCGCGACGGTCAGCGACGACACCACGAAGGCGAGCCAAAAGCTCCCGGTTGCGGCAATGACGACGACGCCGATATAGGCGCCGAGCATGAACAGTTCGCCGTGCGCGAAGTTGACGACGTCCATAATGCCGAAGATCAGCGTCAAGCCCGAGGCGACCAGCGCCAGGATCATACCGGCGACGATGCCGTTGACCGTCTGGATGAGGATCAGATCGACCGGAATATCCTGGAAGACGGCGGCGAGCGTGTGCATTTACACCCCTAGATATTGCTTGATCGCAGGATGATGCACGTGCAGTTCCGCGGCGGCGCCGTGGTGGCGGATCGCCCCCTTCTCCATGAAATAGACGCGCTGGCAGGAGGCAAGCGTCAGCGGCACGTTCTGCTCGACGATCAGGATGGCGACGCCTTCGTTGTGGAGCGCGGCGACGATTTCGCCGATCTGCGACACCATGCGCGGCATCAAGCCTTCCGTCGGCTCGTCGAGCAGGATGATCTTCGGCTCGAGCATCATGGCGCGGGCGATCGCCAGCATCTGTTGCTCGCCGCCGGACAAGGTGCCGCCGGCCTGGCCACGCCGCTCGGCAAGCCGCGGAAAATAGCTGAACGCCTTGTCAAGCAGCGCCCGTCGCTTCGTCTCGTCGACGCCGGCGCGATCGAAGCCGGTGCGCAGGTTTTCGATCACCGAGAGGCCGCGAAAGATACGGCGATCCTCCGGCACATAGGCAATCCCCATGCGAGCTATTCTGTGCGCAGGCAAACCGGTGATGATCGCACCGTCGAACAAGACCCTGCCGGCGCGCGCCTCGACGAGGCCCATGATCGTCTTGAGCGTGGTCGATTTGCCGACACCGTTACGTCCGAGCAGCCCGACAACCTCGCCCGGGGCGACGGTGAGCGATACGCCGTCGAGGATGTGGCTCTTGCCATAATAGGTGTGCAGGCCCTCGACCGAAACGAGCGCCTGGGCTTCGGCCATCTTTTCCACGGCGCTCATGTCTTGAGATAGACCTCCTGCACCTTCGCATCGCGCTGGATTTCTTCCGGCGTGCCTTGGGCGAGGATCTCGCCGTAATGCAGCACGGTAATGTTATGGCAAAGCTCCATCACCACCTGCATGTCATGTTCGACGATGAGGATCGTCAGGTCCTTGGCGATGTCACGCACGAGCTGCATGGTGTCGTGCGTTTCCGCTGCGCTCATGCCGGCGGTCGGCTCGTCGAGGCACAAGAGTTGCGGTTCAGTGGCGAGCGCAACGCCGATCTCGAGATTGCGCTGCTCGCCGTGTGACAGATTCGCGGCAAGCTCATCCGCTTTCGGCAACAGGCCGACCGACTTGAGCACGGCTTCCGCCTTGGTGTTGATGTCGGCAAAGGCCGAGTGATGCGCAAGCATGTTCCAGCCGTGGCGGCGCGACTGCGCGGCAATGCGCACGTTTTCCAGCGCCGAGATGTTGGGCAGGATGTTGGTGATCTGGTAGGAGCGCGCGATCCCTTTCTGCGAAATGATGTTGGACGGCAGACCGGTAATAACCTCGCCGTTGAATAGGATCTTGCCGCTGGTCGGGCGCAAAACTCCGGTCAAGCAATTGAAAAATGTGCTCTTGCCGGCGCCGTTGGGGCCGATGATGGCGCGGGTTTCGCCGCGTTCGACGTCGAAGTTCACGTCTTTGAGCGCGTTGAGACCGCCGAAGCGGACGGACAATTGCTCGGTGCGCAGAATCGCAGCCGAAGCCGCTCCCCGGCTTTGGGCCGGGGAGAGTATGTCGGTCGCCCTGTCCACGCGAAGTTACGCCGCGGGGAAGTGGCAGGCCGGCGGCACCAGCGTCTTGTCCTTCGGCACCGCCTGCAACAGCTTATAGTCGCCGTTGTGCACTTCGAAGATGAACTCGGTGAGGAAGGCCTGGTGATCTTCCTTACGCAAGGTTTTGTCGCCCTGCGGGAAGTCATCGCCCTGCTTCACCTGGAGGCCCTCAAGCGCCTCGATCAGTTTCATGGTGTCCTTGCGGTCGTTGAACTTCGACTTCTCCATCGCGATCTTCATCGCGTTCAAAGCCTCGTAGTTCGACTGCACGTATTTGTCGGGACGCGGCCCGCTTGGATCGATCTTGATGAGCCGTTTCTTCGCCTCGTCATAGAACTTGTGATGGGCGGGCGTGTCGAGCGGGCCCTGGAAGATCGGGATGTAGCGATTGATGGCGGTGAAGCCGTCAACCTTATTGCCTTGGGCCGGCAGATTGGTCGGCTCGGTGATCGAGCCGTCGCCAGCCATCTTGTACTTCTTCGACAGGCCGAGATCATAGGCCTGGTTGACGATCGTCACGCCGTCTTTGCCGAAGAAGATGTTGAACAGGCCGTCGAAATTGCCGGATATTTTCGACAGGAAGGGTGTCATGTCCGGCGTGCCGAGCGGGATGCCCGTCGTGCCGACCACTTCGCCGCCGTTCTTCTTGATTTCGGCGGCGTAGGCGTCGCGCGTCGACTGTCCCCACGAGTAGTCGGCATAGGTGATGTGCCACTTCTTGCCCATCTTGGCGAGCGTCGGGCCCATGGCGACCGCTTGCGCCGGCGCATAGTCGTGCAAACGGAAGGTGTAGCGGTTGCAGTTGCTGGTGGTCAGCGTGGTGTCGAGACAGACGCTGATCATGTTGACGATCTTCGCCTCCTGCCACACCGGCATGCAGGCGAGGCAGATGTTCGAGAGGAAGCCGCCAACATGGATGTCGATGTTGTCTTCCTCGACCAACTTCTGCGATTTGCGCCGGCCGACATCGGGCTTGGATTCGTCGTCCGCCAACACCAGCTCGACCGGGCGACCATTGATGCCACCCATACTGTTGATACGGTCAGCCGACATCTGCAAGCCGACGACTGCGGTCTTGCCGCCGATCGCGCCCGGACCAGAGAGCGGCTGCTCGGAACCGACCTTGTACGGCTTGGCGGCGCCGAAGGCGGCACCCCACGGCGCGGGAACGAGCATGATGGCGCCGATCGCGCCGCCGCCCCAGCCGACGACTTTGCGGCGCGTGACCTTGCCGCTGTACCAGAACGCTTCGTCCTGCGCCCACGCTTCGTCTTTCCACTTCTCAGTCATCGCGAGTACCTCCCTCTGGATATTTCGGGTTGCCCCCGGAGCAAGAACAAGACGCCCGCGCTTGAAGCGCAGACGGCGAAGCAAACGACAGCGAGCAAATGGCGGATGAGAGAAGCCGGCGGTGGTCGCGGGCTCGACACGCGACCGTTGCGGTACCTGACAAGCTCCTCCCATCGCGGCCCTTTGCAGGCTCTGCGCGCTTGTTAGTACCCAAGCAAACGCGATCCGGCAGCGCTTTTCAACCGCTATTTCAGGCGCAGCAGCCGTGCTAGATTGTTCAGATTGCAAGGATAACTCGTATGCCGACCGCCCCCCGCCGCCGCGAAAATGCCGTTTCCTTGAGCACCGGGCTGGCCGCTCGGCTTGCCGTGCGTTCAGGAGCGCACCGGGGCCCGACGGCAACTCTCGCCCCCGGATACGTGCAAGGCAACCTCGCGATCCTGCCCGAGCGCCTCGCCGCCGAGTTCAAGCGCTTCTGCGAACTCAATCCACGCCCCTGCCCGCTCATCGGCATGTCAAGGCCAGGCGATTGGCGGGTGCCGGAACTCGGCGAGGATCTCGACATCCGCACCGATCTGCCGCGCTACCGGGTGTGGCAGAACGGCGAGCTTGTCGCCGAGCCGGAGGACGTAACCGGTTATTGGCGCGACGATCTCGTGAGTTTCGTCATCGGCTGCTCGTTTTCCTTCGAGGAGGCGCTGACCGCAGCGGGCATCGAATTGCGCCACATCACCTGCGGCAGCAACGTGCCGATGTACCGCACAAACGTCGCAACCGCGTCGGCCGGACCATTCCACGGGCCGATGGTGGTATCGATGCGGCCGATGACGCCGCAGGATGCCAAGCGCGCTGCCGAGATCACCGGGCGCTATCCGCGCGTGCATGGCGCGCCGGTGCAGATCGGGCATCCGGAGAAGATCGGCATCGCCGACGTGAGCAAGCCCGATTACGGCGATGCCGTGCCGCTCAAGCCTGGGGAGGTCCCGGTATTCTGGGCCTGCGGGGTGACGCCACAATCGGTGATCGCGACGGTGAAGCCGGAGTTCTGCATCACGCATTACCCCGGCAGCATGCTGGTGACCGACCGGCTCAATGCGGAGTTTTCGGTCGGCTAGGCGGCGTCGCGCGCGTTCTTGTCGAGCAATCCGGCCTCGATCAGCGCCTGGCGAATGCGCGCGATTTCCGCGCGCTCGAGCTTGACCAGCGGCGGGCGCACGACAGCGCGCGGCAGTTTGCCGAGCAGCACCAGCGCCTCCTTCATGCGGTTGTGCATGTCGACGAAAGGATCGGCGTAGAACACGCGCGCGGTCGGCTCAATGCGATCGGCCAGTCGCTTGGCCTCCGCCATGTCGTTGCGCTGCACGGCGCGGAAAAGGCGCGCCTGCAGATCGGCGATGACGCTGCCGGATCCTGAGAGCAGACCGTTGCAGCCGATAACCAACGACGCGAACAGCCACGATGAGTGCGTGGTGAGCACGTTCACCGGCCGCGGCAAACTCTGCAGCGTGCGTACGTGCCATTCGTGATGCGGCGCGTTGCCGATCCAGTCCTTGATGGCGCGGATAGTCGGAATTTCCTCGACCATCTTCAACAGCGAGTCCTTGGGATAGCCCTGCCCGGTCGCCAGCGGATACTGGAAAGCGATCAGCGGCAAGTCGGTCGCATCGGCAATGCGTTTGAAATGCGCCAGCGCCATGGCGGCGTTCTGCCCGAGCGTGAAAGGCGCCGGCGGAAAAACGAGCAGCGCCGAGGCGCCGCCTTGCGCCGCCATGCGCGCAAGCCGCGCCGCCTCGATCGAGCCGTCGGCCCAGATACCGTTGACGATCGGCAATTTGTCGCCGATCTCATCCTGGGCGATATCGAGGACGCGCTTCTGCTCATCGAAGCTGCAGGAAGCGACTTCGGTCGAATGCGCGTTGATGGTGATGGCGGAGAGGCCGTCGACACCTGCCACGTCGCGCAGATGCTTGCGGAAATTGGCCTCGTCGATGGAGAGGTCGCTCTCGAACGGCAGCAACACCGCCGGGATCACGCCGTGGGGAATGTAGCCTTTGTGCCTCGCCATCAGCGCCTCCTAATCTCCGCTCATTCCCGCGCAAGCGGGAATAGAATAACACACTCAATCCCTGACCGCCCCTGGGTCCCCGCTTTCGCGGGGACGAGCGGTTTACCGTTCGCCCGCGGTCACTTCGCCGGCTCTGTTTCCGGCAGATAGCGCTTGCCGAACACTGGCTCCTTGTAGGGCGTCGGCGGCAATTGCCAGGCGCCGGTCGAGGGCGGGCGTACTTCCGCGTCGACATGCGCGTCGATGAGGAACGGCTTGTTGGCCTTGACCGCATGTTCGAGCGCGCCAGCAAAATCCTCCGACTTGGTGACGGTGATCGCTTCGACCCCGGAGGCGCGCGCCCAGGCGGCAAAGTCCGGATTGTACGGCTTCTGGTTCGGGCCCTCGTGGAACATGGTGCCGAGCTCGCGGCCGCCGAACATGCCGAGCTGGATGTCGCGGATCGAGACCCAGCCGAAATTGTTCCAAATCACCCAGACCACCGGGATGTTGTACTCGACCGCGGTGCACAGCACGTGCGGCACCATGGTGAAGCAGCCGTCGCCGGTCACCGCGATGCAGGGGCGGTCGGGCGCCGCTAGCTTGGCGCCGAGCACGCCGGCAGCGCCGAAGCCCATGCCGGAGAAGCCCCATGAGTTGAGCATGTTCTGTGGGTGCTTCGGCTTCCAGAACTGCATGTACCAATTGTGCGAAACGCCGACGTCACAGGCGAGGATCGCGTCGTCCGGCAGCACCTTCTGGCAGTCGGCGACGATGCGCTCGGGGCGCATGGGCGAGGCATGGATTTCGAAATTCGGGCGGGTGAACTTTTCCCACTCGGTCTGCCACTTTTTAATGTCGGCAATCCAGGCCTTGGTGGCGTCGCGTTTGGCGCCGCGCTTGTCGATTTCTGCCAGAAGCTGGCGCAGGAAAGTGCGCGCGTCGGCAAGGATGCCGATGTCCGGCGGATAGTTGCGGCCGAGCTCGGCCGGATCGACGTCGGCATGGATGAGCTTGGTCGCCGGGAAATTCCACGAATAGCCCGGCATCCACGACGAGGCCGAGCGGTCGTCGAAGCGTGCGCCGATGGCGATAACGAGATCGGCATGACGGCCGGCTTCGTTCGCCGGATAGGCGCCGTTGCGGCCGATGAAGCCGAGCGCGAGCGGATCGCTCATATCGAGGCAGCCCATGCCATTGGGCGAGGAGATCACCGGAATCTGCAGGCGATGGGCGAACTCGGTGAGCTCCTTGCTTGCCTCCGAAAGGGTAACGCCGTGGCCGATGAAGATGACCGGGCGCTTCGCCTTGAGGATCATGTCGACGCAAGCGGAAATCTCATCGGGTGATGCGCCGCAGCGTTGCGCGTTGAGCGGCGGCGCCGCCGGCGGCATCTCGACGTCGTCCTCCTCCTGAAATACGTTGAACGGCACGTCGACATTCACCGGCCCCGGCCGCCCGGAGAGCATCGTCGTCATCGCCTGGCGCAATGCCAGCGGCAGCATGTCGACGCGCGTCGGCTGGAACGAGCGCTTCACCACCGGGCGGATAATGTTGGGGAAGTCGGCCTGGAAGTGCTTGTTGATCTCCTGAAACGGCGAGCGGTTGAACTGCTGCGTCGGCACATTGGCGGTGATGGCGAGCAGCGCCGAGGAGTCGGTGATGGCGCAGGCAAGCGGCATAACGATATTGCAAGAACCGGGGCCGCAGGAGGTGAGCGTGGCCACCGGCTCATGGCGCACGCGGAAATAGGCGTCCGCCATGTGCGCCGCCACCTGCTCGTGACGCGGCGAGATCATCTTGATGCGGTCGCGCGCGGCGTAAAGCGAGTCGAGCATGCCGACATTGCCGTGCCCGCAGATGCCGAAAACGTAAGGAATCTTGTTGTCGATCAGATATTCGGCGATGAGATCGCCACCCTTCATGCGCGGCATCTGTTCCACCTGTCGCGATGTGAAAATTTCGCAGTTGCGATTAAACAGCCGAGACTTTATCGATATCGACGCGCAGCGACAATATCGTGCCAGCATCGTGCGGGTTTGAATGAAAGCAGCACCGTTCGAGTATTCCCGCGCGCGCGACGTCGATGAGGCCTGCGCGCTACTCGCGGCCGACGACAACGCGCGCATCATCGCCGGCGGGCAGACCTTGGTGCCGATGATGGCGATGCGGCTCGCGCGACCGAGCCGCCTCATCGACATCGGCCGCATCGCGGCGCTTTCGTACATACGCGAAGACGGCGACACGATCGCGATCGGCGCCACCACGCGGCAATGCGCCGTCGAGCGCGACGCGCTGGTGAAGACGAAGCTGCCGTTGCTCGCGCGCGCTATGCCGTTCATCGGGCATGCGGCAACGCGCGCCCGCGGCACCATCGGCGGCTCGCTCGCCAATGCTGATCCGGCGGCAGAATTAGCCCTCGTTGCGGTGACGCTCGAGGCGTCGCTGACCTATCGTCTCGCCGGGAAGGACCGCGAGGTTTCGGCAAAGGACTTCTTCGTCGGGCCGATGACCACGAGCTTGCCGGCGGGTGCCTGCCTCACCGGTGTGCGCTTTCCGATCTGGCGCGGCAAGATCGGCACCGGCTTCCACGAAATCAACGCGCGCCGCAGCGATTTTGCCTTTGTCGCCGCGGCGGCGCAGGTCGAGCTCGGAGCCAACGGCAAATGCAAACGCATCGCCATTGGCATCGGCGCGGCGACTGATTTCCCGATTCGCCTGCAGAGCGCGGAAGAGCAATTGACCGGCACCGCGCTTGAGACGGCACAGGTGTCAGAGGCGTTACGCGCGGCGCTTGCCGACATCGAACCGAACGCCGATTTGCACGCGAGCGCCGATTATCGACGCCGTGCGGCGTTGAGCCTGGCGTTGCGTGCCGTCGCCAGTGCGCAGGCGCAGGGGAAAAAGCATGCGCATTGAACTCGACGTCAACGGCGAGACGCATGCGCTCGATGTCGAGCCGCGCACCACGTTGCTCGATACTTTGCGCGACACGCTGGCCTTGAAGGGCGCGCACGCCGGCTGCGAGCACGGTGTCTGCGGCGCCTGCACGGTGCTCGTCGACGGCGCTGCGGTGCGCTCCTGCCTGATGTTTGCGCCGCAGGCGGAAGGCTCGAAGATCGTCACCATTGAAGGCATCACGCCCGGGCCCGGCGAGATGTCGGTGATCCAGGACGCCTTCTGCGAAACGCACGGCATGCAATGCGGCTATTGCACGCCGGCGATGATCGTGACCGCGCATGCGCTGCTTGCCGGCAATCCTGAGCCGACGCGCGAGGACATCGTGGACGCCATCTCAGGCAATCTCTGCCGCTGTACCGGCTACGCGCAGATCGTGGAAGCGATCGCCCTCGCCGCCGAGCGCATGCGCGGTGCCAACCGGCCGAAGGAGACGCGATGAGCGCACATCGCTATGTCGCTACCGACCGCCGCGTGCGCGAGGATCGCCGCTTCGTCGCCGGCAAGGGCAATTACGTCGCCGACGTCGAGCTGCCCAATACAAGGCACGTGGCGCTGGTGACCTGCCCTTATGCGGCGGCGCGCATCAAAACGATCGACAAGCGCGCGGCGCTCGCCATGCCCGGGGTGCATTATGTGCTCGACGGTGCCGAGCTTGCCGCGGCGACTACGCCGCTGATGACCGGCCTCGATATTCCGAACGTGCCGCGGCGGCCTCTCGCTTTCGAGACCGCGCGCTATTCCGGCGAATGGGTCGCGGCCGTCGTCGCCGACACGCGCGCGCAAGCGGAGGATGCCGCTGAGGCGGTCGAGGCTGACTACGAGCCCCTGCCCTTCGTGCTCGATGCCGAGGAGGCGCTGAAGAAAGACGCGCCACTGGTGCATGAGGCGCACGGCTCCAACATCGTGCTCGACAAGACCTTCGTCTGGGGCCCGGTAGCGATCGATTTCGCCGCAAGCCCGCACAAACTCAGGCTGCGCGTGAAATGGGGCCGCTCCTCGACTGTGCCAATCGAGACCTTCGGCGTGGTGACGAATTGGGATCCGTGGCGCGAACTGCTCGACGTCTACGCCTCGATCCAGATGCCGCGCTTTGCCGACCAGATCGGCGCGGCGCTGAAGATCCCGACCACGCAGGTACGCGTGCATCACGACATCGACGTTGGCGGCAGCTATGGTGTCAAGCGGGGCATCAAGCACACGGTGCTGTGCGGCTATCTTTCCCGCCGCCTCGGCTTCCCGGTGCGGCTGATCGAGGACCGCCTCGAGAACATGCGCGGCGGCGACGCGCACGGGCCGGAGCGGCTGTTCGACGTCGAGGTCGCCTTCGACGAGGGTGGCATCGTCAAAGCGATGAAGATGCGCGCGTTGGAAAATCTCGGCGCCTATACCGGGCGCTCGCCGTTCCAGCTCGGCAAGCCGATCGGCGCCATCGTCGGGCCCTACAAAATTCAGAGCGTCGAGTATCGCGCCATCGCCGTCCTGTCCAACAAGACAGTGAACGATGCGGTGCGCGGCTTCGGCCAGGGGCCTACCAATCTCGCGCTCGAGCGCTGCATGGACGAGGTTGCCAATACGCTTGGCCTGGACCCGCTGGAGGTGAGGCGGCGCAATTTCATCCGCAAGGAAGAGTTCCCCTACCTCATCCCAAGCGGCACGACCTACGACAGCGGCGATTACCACACCGTAGTCGAGAAGGTAACTGGCGGCGGCGCCTACGCCGAACTCAAGCAGGAGCGCGATCGGCTGCGCGGCGCAGGCAAGCTCGCCGGCATCGGCATCGCCGCCTGCCTTGAGCCCTCGGGCGGCAACGCCACCTTCGAGGCGCTGCTCAATCCGGCGATCACGACATCGACATTCATGGATTCCTGCCGCATCAACATCGACGGCATGGGCGCGATCACGGCGACCATGCACACGACGTCGTCCGGCCAAGGCCACGAAACCTTGGTCGGCACCGTGGTCGGCGAAGTGCTGGAGGTCGATCCCGACACGGTGCGGGTGACGCGACCCGACTCGCTCAACTCACTGCCGAGCGGCACGCCGGTCGGCAGTCGCATGGCGATCATGCTCGGCGGCGCCGCCTTCCACGCGGCGCAGAAGCTCAAGGACAAGCTAACGATAATCGCCGCCCACGACCTGGGCATCCCGCGCGAGCGCGCGGTCTATGAGCGCGGCAACGTCCACGACCGCAACGCGCCGCAGAACAAGCGCTCATGGGCGGACCTGGTGCAGATCGCCTACCGCAATTTTCACCGCATGCCGGCCGGCATGGAGCCGGGGCTTGCGGTGGAGCACGTCTACCAAGTGCCGACCGGCGGCAACCTGCCGACGCCTGACGGCCGCGTACACCAGTATCCCTGCTTCTCCTTCGAATTCCATCTACTGCTCGTTAGCATCGATCCCGACCTTGGCCGCCCGGAAATCGTGCGCTACCGGCTCGGCCACGACTGCGGCACGCAGATCAATCCGAAGATCGTGCGCGGCATGACCATGGGCGGCATCGCCCACGGCATCGGCGCCGCGCTCTACGAGGAGTTCGCCTATAGCGACGAGGGCCAGCTCGTGGCGCAGAGCTTCATGGATTATCTGTTGCCGTCCTCGCACGAAGTGCCGCCGGTCGAGATCATCGACCACGAGACGCCGTCGCCGCATACCGTGCTGGGGCAGAAGGGCTCGGGCGAGAGTGGTTATCTCGGCGCGCCCGCGGCGATTGCCAATGCCATCAACGATGCTATTCGGCCGCTCGGCATCGCGGTCAACAGCGTGCCGATCAAGGTGGCAGCGCTCGGCGACCTAATCGCAGAGGCGCGCAAGTAGTCAGAATGTCACGCCAAGCTGGGCGCGGAAGCCGCTTTGCCGCTTGTCGGGGCCGACGCTGAAGATATAGCCGATCTGCAACGACACAACCGAATCGTACGAGCGATATTTGTCGCCCCCGAGCCAAACGTACGACAGCAGGCTCGGACCGACGCCCTCCGCCCAGGGCGTGCCGGCCTTACTGTCATAGCCGGCGACGGCAAGCAGAGTGGGCCCGATCGCGGCGCGCAACGGCGCGCGCATTTGGTAGAGCACGCCGGCATTGGCATGCGCGTCCTCGAGCGCGCGGTGATCGTGGGTGCGCCACGAGCCGAAGGTGCCGAAGTCCCAGTAGGGCTGCCAGCCTTCCGCGTAAGGATAAGCGTCGGCACCGAGGCCGAGGCCCCAGAGCGGCACGAACTCGGTTTCCGCTTTCGGCTGATAGAAATGGTCGAGCATGCCGCCGAAATAGAAATTGAGATCGGGGATCGGCCGGTAACGCAAACCGGCGCCGGTATCGGTTTCGCGCTGGCCGTTGGCGTCCTTGTCGGTGAGGCCGCGGGCGAAGGCTTCGAGCCCCGGCAGCGCCGGCAAATAGCGGCCGTCGAAGCGGATGCGCGTCTCGCCGCCGCCGGCGTTGTTGGTACCGCCGGCGTTGCCGGGACGTCCGTCAATGCCGCCGGCGGAAAGGCTGGTCTGCACCGAGGCGTCGGCCTGCACCACCTCGTTCCTGACCCGCTCGAGGTCGGTGGCGCTGCGCGAGGCGCTGCTCGAATCGCCCGCATACCAGCGGTCGAGCCCCTGCCGGTATTCCCGCGAGGCGAGCGGCGCGTCGCTAAGGATGTAGGCATTGGCGGCATCGAGATAGGCGGTGGCGACGGGCTTGATCGCCAGGCCTTTGGTGAGCGCATCGGCGCCTTGCCGGCGATGCTTTTGCTTCATCAGCAAATAGCCGAGCTTGAACCAGCCGTCGGCCTGCCGCGGATCCGATCGCAACAATTCGCGATAGGAGGCCTCCGCCACCAGCGGCTTGCCGTCGCGCTCGGCGAGCGTTGCCTGCGCCTCGGCGCGGGCATAGCGGATGTCGCTTGCCGCCTTGGCGTCGAGATCGTGCGCTTTCAAAGCCGCGTCGAAATCGTCGATGGCGCCGCGCAGCTCGCCGGCCTTGCGCCGCGCATAGCCGCGCTGCGCGTAGGCCCAGCCCGGGGCGCTGCCCTTGGCGACCAGGCGTTCGACGTTGGGGACAGTCTGGGCTTGCGCCACCGCTTGCCCGACGCAAAGCGCAGCCAACACGGCCACGAGGATCGGCGCTTTAACCATCGCTGCCGTTCACGCCGCAGCCTTTACCCGCGGCCGCTGCGTCACCTCGACCGGATAGGAATGCGCCGTCTTGTCCCAGATGAGCGGCTTTCCCTTGACGCGGTGGCCGAGGTAAATCTGCGTCGCATGCATGGCGGCGAAAAAGTTGACGAAATTGGCGACGATGAGCCGCGGCGCCGACATCAACCCGTGTCGCCAGTCGTAGATCATGGTCGTGAACAGCATCCGGTGCACGATGCGCCAGACGAGGAAGATGAGATTGAGCAATAGAAGGTCGATCACCCAATCGCGGCCGAGCAGGCTCAGATCGAACAGCGCGCCCTGCCCGCGGCTGTCGAGGTAGAGCCTGATCAGCAGCAGGTTCATCAGGACGAAATAGCCGAGCATCACCGTCGGCCCGGTGACGATGCCCTTGCGGTCGCGCAGCAGGAAATAAAAGGTGCCGAGGCCGCCGCCCCAGCCGTGAGCGGCGGTGCCCTGGAAGACGATGCCGACAAGCCAGCGCGCCCGCTGCCGGTAGGCGCTGCGCAGCTTTGAAGGGAAGAACTCGCGCGTCGAGATCGGCATCTTGCGCTTCACGAAGGTCGGCGTCTTTTTTTCCTGGTGCGTGTCGATGGTGTAGTTGACCGGGCAAGAGGCAAAGGTCGTGCGCAGGCCGAGCGCGCGCAGGCGAAAAGCGATATCGTAGTCCTCGGTGAAGCTCGAGATCTGGAACATCGCGCCCATGTTGTTCCGCACCAGCGCCACCACCGCGTCGCGGCTGAAACAGGCGGAGACGCCGGCGCAGGGGATGAGCCCGCTCATGTGCTTGCGCACCAGCAGATCCTTTGTGTGCACCTCGGCGAATTCGTCCATGTAGATGCCGCCGACGACATCGCGCAGCGATTGCTTGAAGGAGAACACCGGCAGTTGCACGAAATCGAACTGCGTTCCGATCAGCGAATTGAACACGGCGATTTCGTGCGGATGAATGAAATCCTCGGCGTCGTGCAGCACGATGCCGGCAAAATGGCCGCCCATCCTCAGTTCATAATCGAGGATGCCCAGCAGGATCACGTTGAGGCAGTCGGCCTTACTGGTCGGTCCGTCGCGCGGCACAATGACGAGGTGCACGTTGGCGCAGTCGCGCTGCGCGCGCCGTGCCTCCTCGAACGTGGCGCGGTCGTTCTGATAGATGCCGATGAAATAGTGGTAATTGCGATAGGTCAGCAAACGCGAATTCGTCGCCACCATCGCATAGATGACGTCGTGTTCGTGCCAGGCCGGCACCATAATGGCAAAGGGCCGCTCCGGCAGGCGGATCGTCTCCTGCACCGAGCGCGCCAAGACGCGGTCCCGCGTGTTCTGCCCGCCGAAAAGCCGCAGGCACCAATAATAGACGTCGATAAAGATGTCGTCGGCGCTGGAGATCGCGGTGACCAGGGCGATGGCGATCGCCAGCGCTTCGACGAAATGCATGTAATCGAGGACCGCGGGTGTCAGTATATGCATAGGCGCCCCGTCGCGGCAGCGAGCGCACGCCACTGCGCACATGACAGGCGCAAACGCGCACCGAAATGACCACGAACCACGACAGGCTCCCCCCGATCGATTTGTCGGTAAGGGAAACCCACACCTTCAACAATTCGGAGAAATACTAAAGCGGCGCGCGAGCGATTAACGATGCAACAACCTTTTGGCTTCCACGCGACATTGAATAAAAAGCACGAAAAAAATTTAGCGCGCTAAGCATTTCTACGCACGACAACAGAGTGGCGATGCGCAAGATTGCCGGCGTTCGCCGCAAGGAACCAATCATGCATTCCACCGGCTCTCCGCCTCCGGTGACGGCAACGCCGTTGTCAAATACCGGCAAGGCCCAAGGCAGCGGACGCGCACCAATAGCGGACGCCGGCGAGCCGACGCCGAGCTGCGCAATCTCGCGGCGAGCCTGGAAGCGCGCGTCAACGAGCGAACCAAGGCGCTCGAGCAACAGGCTGCCGTGCTCACCGAACAGGCGGTTCTGCTCGACCTTGTTCCCGACGCCGTCATTGTCCGTGACATGGACAATCGCATCGTGTTCTGGGGCCACGGCGCCGAGGCGATGTATGGCTGGCGCAACGACGAGGTACTGGGAAAAGACGAGCGCGAACTGCTCCACGAGCAGTTTCCAGAGCCATTCGACGCAATTGAAGCCAAGCTTCTGAAGGACGGCCGTTGGGATGGCGAAGTCGTTCATCGCTCGCGCGACGGCCGCGAGCTGATGGTCAGCGCCAAATGGGCGCTGCAGCGCGATCTCGACGACAGGCCGCTGCGTATCCTCTCGATCTGCAGGGACATCACCGAGCGCAAGGCGGCCGACGCCGCGTTGCAAAGGACGATCGCCGAGCTCAAGCGCTCGAACGGGGAGCTTGCCGCGTTCGCCAATATAGCCTCGCATGACCTGCAGGAGCCGTTGCGCATGGTGGCGAGCTACACCGAGCTTCTGGCGCGCCGCTACAAAGGCAAGCTCGATGCCGACGCCGACGAATTCATCGCGTTCGCCGTCGACGGCGCAACGCGCATGCAGCGGCTCATTCGCGACCTGCTCGCCTACTCGAAGGTCGGCAATCAAGGCCTGGCACTGGCCCGCGTCTCCGCCGAAAAGGCGCTCGAGCAAGCGTTGAAGAACTTGAAAGGCGCGATCGACGACAGCCACGCGGAGGTGACACACGATCCGCTGCCGGACGTGCTCGCCGAAGAGATTCAATTTGTGCAATTGTTCCAGAACCTCATCGGCAACGCCATCAAGTATCAGAGGCCGGGAAACGTGCCGAAGGTTCGCGTATCCGCGGCGCAGGCTGGCAACGGCTTTTACAGATTCTCGGTCGCCGACAACGGCATCGGCATCGAACCGCAGTATTTCGACAGAATATTCGGCATGTTCCAGCGTTTGCATAAGCGCAACGAATACGCGGGCACCGGCATCGGGCTGACCATGTGCAAGAAAATCGTCGAGCTGCACGGCGGCGAGATCGGGGTCGAGTCCAAGCCGGGAGCCGGCTCGACCTTCACCTTCACCTGGCTTGACGGGAGCGCACCATGAAAGCGAGCACGACCGAAAAAAAGGAAATGACCATCGAAGTCCTTTTGGTCGAAGACAGCCCCGGCGACGTGCGCCTGATGCAGGAGGTCTTCCGCGTCGCCAACAACCTTGTGCGCCTGCACGTGGCCAGCGACGGCGTCGAAGCCATGGCCTTTCTGCGGCAATGGGGCGATCACGCGAATTGCCCGCGGCCGGACCTCATCCTGCTCGACCTCAACCTGCCGAAGATGGGCGGCTTGGAGGTGCTCGAGCAGATCAAGGCCGACGAAGGATTAAAGACGATCCCGACGGTGATTTTGACCATTTCCGACGCAGAAGCCGACATCGCCAGGGGCTACCGGCTGCAGGCCAACTGCTATCTGCGCAAACCGGTGCATCTCGAAGCGTTCGAAATGCTGGTCAAGAGCATCAATGACTTCTGGCTCAACAAGGTGAAATTGCCGCCGCAGGCCATGGCCGTGGCGTAGGCGCTCAGCCCGTGGCGGGCTTCGAAGCACCGGATGCGGCACAGCGGGGCGAAAGCGGCGCTGGTTTTTCAGCGCTCGCGGAAAGTCCGGGCCATTTGGTCCCGCAGCGGCTTGAGCAGGTACTGCAGGGGGGTACGGGCGTAGGTCTGGATGAAGACCTCGGCGGGCATTCCGGGGATCAACTTTATGTCGCCGAGCCGTTTGGCTTCATCCGCGGGCAGCGACACGCGAACGAGATAATAGGGCGCACTCTCCTGTTGACCGACCGGTGGATCTCGCGCGAGGTCGGCGGAGACGAGCGTCAACCTGCCGTTGAGGTCCGGTATCGTACGCTGGTCGCCCGCCATGATGCGCACGATGCCCTTGGCGCCAAGGGTAACCTGGTCGATATCCTGCGGCGCCACCTTGGCGTCGACGACGAGTGCGTCGGCGCGGGGCACGATCTGCATGATGGTCTCGCCGGGACTGATGACGCCGCCGACGGTATGCACGGACAGCTGATTGACGATGCCCGACTGAGGCGCGCGAATATCGACGCGCTTGAGCTGATCCTGCGCCGCGGTCACCCGTTCCCTTAGCTCGGCGATCTTGCCTTCGGTCTCACGCAGATCCTTGAGCACGTCGGTGCGGAAATTCTGATCGAGTTGAATGACCTGCAGTTCGGTCTCGCTGATCTTGCCGCGAGCACGCGCGATTTCCGCGACATACTGCCCCTGCTCGCCCTCGAGGCGCGCCTTGTCGCGCTGCAAGGTATTCAAGCGCGAAATCGAAACCAGGTTCTTGGCGTAGAGCTCGGTGACGCCGGTGAGCTCCTGGTTGATGTAGTTGACTTCAGTTTCCTTGCTGGTTTGCTGCGCGCTGAGTCCGCGAATCTCTTCCTTGCTTTGATCGATGCGTTCGCGCAGCTGCGCGCGCTCGCCGTTTTGCGCGCTGCGGCGGGCCTCAAAAAGCTTTTCTTCTCCCGCCATGGCGGCGGCTACCGATTGTTCGCGGCTGCGACCGGTAAGCTCGTCGGGGAAAACAATGTTCGCGGCGCCATCGCGCTCGGCGAGGAGCCGAGCCTGCCGCGCCAAATATTCATCGAGCTGCGAGCGAACGACGCCAAGCGTCGAGCGCGTAACGGTGTCGTCGAGGCGGATCAAAACCTGCCCAGCCTCGACCTCATCGCCGTCGTGAACGAGTATTTCCCCGATCACCCCGCCGGTCGGGTGCTGGACCTTTTTCACATTCGATTCGACAACCACGGTGCCGCGGGCGATCACCGCGCCGGCAAGCTCGGTGGTCGCCGCCCAGGTGCCGAAGCCGCCCAGCAGCAAGATGACGAGAGCAAAACCGATCAAATTGAGATTGCGGATGGCGCTCCGCGGATCGTTCGGCTCGAGCTTCATCGCTCGCCTCCGGCGTCGCGCACGACCTTCAACGCCGCGGCGGCAGCGGGCTGCGGCGGCCGCGCCAGGATCTTCTGCAGGACGTCATCGCGGGGGCCGAAAGCCTGCTGTACGCCGCCGGACAGATAGAGGATCTTGTCGCAGTTCGCGAGCGCCGACGGGCGATGCGCAACGATGATCACGATGGCATTGCGGGCCTTGAGCTCGCGCACCGTCTTTTGCAACGCCACTTCGCCGTCGTGATCGAGCGTACCGTTGGGCTCGTCGAAGATGACCAGAAAGGGATCCCCGTAAATGGCGCGGGCTATGGCGACGCGCTCGCGCTGTCCCGCCGACAGCACCGCGCCGCCCTCGCCGATGCGCGTGTCGTAACCGTTCGGCAGGTGAAGAATCATTTCGTGAATTCCGGCAGTGCGCGCGGCATTGAGCACCTTGTCGCTGTCGGGCTCAGCTTCCATGCGGGCGATGTTTTCGGCGACGCTGCCCTCGAACAGCTCGGCTGTCTGCGAGGCGAAGCCGATGTGCCGCCCGATCTGGTCAACGCTGAACTGATCGAACGGCGCACCGTCGACGCGGACTTCGCCGCGTAACGGCCGCCACACGCCGAGCAGCGTGCGGATCAAAGAGGTCTTGCCGGCGCCGTTCGGCCCAACGACACCCAGCACTTCGCCGGCCGTCAGCTTGAACGTGACGTCCCTGACGATCGATGCTTGCGAGCCGGGAGCGGAGACGGCGACTTTATCGACATCGAGACTGTGTGCCGGCGCGGGCAGCACGGTGGCAACCCTTAGAGGCGGCATATGCGACAGGATCGTCGACAGGCGGTTGATGCTTTGCCGTGCCGAGATGAAGCTGCGCCAGTTGGCGATGGCAATCTCGACCGGCGCCAGCGCGCGGCCCATCATGATCGAGGCTGCGATCATCGCGCCCGCGGTCAATTCCTGCCGGATCACCAGGTAGGCGCCGAGGCCCAGAATCGACGACTGCGCGAGCAGACGAACGACTTTCGAGATGCTGCCGAAATTGCTGACGACGTCGCTCGCGTGCCCCTGCGAATTGATGTAGCGCTCGTTGATTTTCATCCAGCGCTCGGCGAGCGCCGGTCGCATGCCCATGGCCTTGACGCTTTCGCTGTTGCGGCGATCGGCTTCGATCATGGCCTGGCGGATGGCCGCGTCGTTCGCCGCGGCGCGCGCCGGCACGCGGCTCGCGCGCTCGTTGAGGATGGTGATGCCGACCAGGAGCAGGCCGCCGACCAAGGCGACGCAGCCCAGCCACGGGTGGATCAAAAAGCAAATGACGAGGAACACCGGCATCCACGGCATATCGACGATCGAGGCGGGGCCGGGGCCGGTGAGGAAGGTGCGGATCTGGTCGAGGTCGCGCACCGGCTGCTGCGGTTCCGCCTTGTTATGGCTGTAGAGCGAAAGGTGCAGCACCGCGCCGTGGACGTCGGTGCCCAGGCGCCGGTCCAAAAGGCGAGCGGCGCGCACGACAATGCGCGAACGGATAATGTCGAGCGCCGCCTGGAACGCATAGGCGCCGAAGAGAAAGACCGAGAGCGCAATGAGCGTCGGGACGCTGCGCGCGGTCAGCACCCGGTCATAGATCTGCAGCATATAGAGGGGCCCGGCGAGCATCAGCATGTTCACCACGGCGGAGAACAGTGCGACGCTCCAGAAAGCGCGGCGGCATTCGCGCAACGCTTTGACGACATCCGGATGCGTGACGGACGCGGATAATGCCGGTTTGTTCAAGACCCCCTCACCTCACCCGTGGCAAACTTAGCGCGCAACGCTCGGGCGGCAAAACGCGATTTTACGCAGCGGTTCAATTACGGCGAATATTGGAACAATGACGACCTAAAATTAGGGAATGTTTTATGCGGCGGAAATCGAGCCCGCCGCCGATTCAAAGGGTTAGCAGAGTATAAAACTGTGCGGCCCCCTCCGCTTATTCAGCGGCCTGTTGGGAGGGCGGACGCATCGATTCGAGGCCGTCGGCCGCGGTCGCCGAGATGGTGGTGCGCACCATCAGCCGCGCCTCGTGCGCCGGCCAAGGCCGGCCGCGGTGCATGGTGGCGCGGTTGTCCCACATGACGACGTCGCCGCTTTTCCAGGCATGCACATAACTGGTGCCCGGCGCGGTCGCCGCACGCGTCAAGTCGTCGATCAGTTTGGCGCCGGCAGCCGGTTCCATGCCCTCGACGGCATAGGCATGCGAAGCAAGATAAACGGCGCTGCGTCCGTTGACCGGATTTTTCCACACCATGCGCCAGCACACCGGCGGCAGCGCCGCGCGCTCCTCCGGCGATGCAAGCCCCTGCGCAATCTGGCCGCGCGAATGCGCGTAGTCGTGCCAGGCGAAAGAGCCGGCAACCTGCTTCTGCAGCGCCGGATCGAGCCGCTCGAAGGCAAGCCGCGTCGAGACATATTCGGTCTCGCCGCCGCGCGCCGGGATGATGCGCGCCGACAGAATCGAGGTGAGCGCCGGCGTTTTCTTGAACGAGGAATCCGTATGCCAGAGCTGGTTCGCCTTATTGCGCATGGCGTAGCGATGATCGGGCGGCACGACTTTGCCATCCGGCCCGATGGTGGTGAGGATCACGAAGTGGCTCCCGGTGCCGAGCGAGCCGACTTTGGTCACTTCCGGCGGGCCGAAGCGGCGGGAGAATGCGAGCTGGCCTTCGTCGGTGACCTGCTGATCGCGAAACACCAGCACCGAATATTCCTCGAATGCCGCGCGCACAGGCGCATAGATCGCGTCGTCGTTGGCGACATCGGCAAGCGTGACGCCGCGTAGCTCGGCGGCAAAGCCTGGCCCCACCGGAATGATGTCCATGGCGCGTCTCCCTCTGTTGCGGCGAATTGTCCTCCAAAAGCCGATTGCCGGCAACGTGGATCAACTCACGCCGTATTTGTCGAACAATCCCTTGGCGAAGGTGAGGCCCCATCCGGGCCCGGGCGGAACCGCCATCTCGCCCTTCTGCGGCAGCGGCGGATTATCGAATAGCCGCCATGTCCACGGCATGTATTCGACGACAAGGCCGTCCGGCGCCGCGGCAATCAGGTGAACGTGGAATTCCGGCAACAGGTGGCTCACCACGGGCCGGTTGAAAGCCTCCGCCATGCCGGCGATCTTCATCCATTGCGTAACGCCGCCGGCGCGCAGCACGTCGATCATGACGATGTCGACGGAGTGATGGGCGAGCGTCTGCCGGTGCGGCTCCATGCCGTAGAGATATTCGCCGGCGCAGACCGGCATGTCCAAGGCGCGGGCGATTTCGGCGAGGCCCTGATAGTCGCTGCGCACAGTCGGGTCTTCGATCCAGCCGAGGCGAACGTCTTCGATCTGGCGCAGAATCGCGATCGCCTCGTGCACGCTCCAGCGTTGATTGACGTCGGCCATCAGATTGATATTGGGGCCGAC
>Ga0335083_10001866_pt1 | contig 28538 bp, 24 predicted proteins | sample Lox_Sample_42_FD_206716 | JGI IMG/M metagenome (GOLD analysis project Ga0335083, IMG submission 206716) | Soil microbial communities from Loxahatchee National Wildlife Refuge, Florida, United States - Lox_Sample_4.2 | ecosystem: Environmental > Terrestrial > Soil > Wetlands | place: USA...
CCGCACCTGACGGTACTGGGCAACCTGCTGCTCGGCCTGGAGCTGAAACGCTCGCGCCTGCTGGGCCGGCTGTTCGGCGCGGCGCGGCGCGAGGCACGGCAGCGCGCCCTGCGCATGCTGGAAGCGGTGGGTCTGGCCGCGGCCCGCGACCGCTACCCGGCGCAGCTTTCCGGCGGCATGCAGCAGCGCCTGTCGATCGCGCAGGCGGTGATCTGCGAGCCGAAGATCCTGCTGCTGGACGAACCCTTCGGTGCGCTCGACCCGGGCATCACCGCTGACATGCACGAGCTGATCCTGCAGCTGTGGCGGGCCAACGGCATGACCATCTTCATGATCTCGCACGACATCCAGGAGAGCTTCCAGCTCGGCACGCGGCTGCTGACCTTCGACAAGCTGCGCCGCGACCCGCAGGCGCCGGAGGCTTACGGCGCGCGCATCACCTACGACATCCCGCTGCAGCGGAACCGCTTTCAGCCGGCGCCGCTGCCCAGCGCCTGCTGATAGGCCTGCGCCAGCGCCTCGAGGAACAGGTGCGGCAGTTGTCCGCCGCGCGCCTGCAGCAGGTTGCCGTACACCTCGCGGTAGCGGTTCCAGCTGGCGGCATCGCCGCCCGCGGCCAGGCGCTCGGGGGCGAGGTGGCCGAGGAACTGCTCCAGCGCGCCGCGCATGGCCGGGTCCACGGCGGTGGCATGCGCGCCTGCGTGCGCGAACTGGTCGCGCAGCCGCATCACCGCGTCATGGCGGTGCTTCTCGTGGCCGATCATCAGCTCGGCGAGATATTCATCAATACTGGCGTCCAGCGGTGAACGGCCCTCGGGAACCTCGCGCTCGATGCCGTTGCGGTGCACGAAGGCCTGCTGTGCGCGCAGGATCTCCTTCAGCCCGAGCAGCGCCTCGCGCAGCAGCCGGCCGGCCAGCTGCATGGCCTGGGCCTCGTCCTGCAATGGCAGCTGCCCGGGGTCGATGCCGGCGCCGCGGCAGAAGGCTTCCAGCGCGCTGCGCGCATCCAGCGTGGGCAGGCGGTTGCTGGCGTCGAGCCGCGCGCGCGCCGCGGTGCGCAGCCGCGCCAGCCGGTCCTGTTCCGCCAGGCGCGCCATGGTGCCATCGAGGTCCGCTTCGTCCGCGACGTTCTGCGTGAGCGTGGAACCTTCCTGGCGCCCCGGGTTCGTGGCGACCATGCGCGCGTCCGCGATGTCCGGCAGCAGCGATTCGATGTTCAGCGCGTCGCCGAGGTCCGCATCGGCGGACTGGCGCGCGGTACCCATGCGCCGCAGGGCGTCGCTGGCGCCGGCGGTGCGGATCAGCGCGGAGAAGTCGATGGCGTCCCCGTCCATCACCTGCCGGCCCGGCACGTCGCGCAGCGGGTTGACCTTGTCCACCGTCATGTCCGCCTGCAGCTGCGGGTCGGGGGTCGCCAGCGGTGGCGGCGGCGCCTCGTCGATGTGCACCAGGATGCGGTAATCGCCCAGGCGCAGCACATCGCCCGCATGCAGCAGCGCGCGCGTGCCGCGGCGGCCCAGCGGCGCCACCGACTCGTTGACATAGGTGCCGTTGCTGCTGGTGTCCTCGAGGAAGTACTCGCCGCCGCGGTAATGGATGCTGGCGTGATGGCCGGACAGGAAGCGCGCCACGTCCGGCAGCGCCCAGTCATTGTCCAGCGAGCGCCCGATGCGGCAGCCGGCCTCCCCCACCACGAAGCGGGCGCGGTTGCCTAGCTGCTCGCGCTGTGCACTGATGATTTCAAGGCGCAGGGACATGGCGCCGGAACCTTCGCTGACCAAGCTGCACTATAATGTCAGGCACGGCCGCGCGTCCGGCAGTGCCTCGCATAAACCATGGCATCACAGCATATTTTCACGGTTCGATTCGTGAACCAGGACAAGAATTGCCCCGCGCGGTTCCCGGCGTGATCCTGCGTCTGGCGGGTGGCCCTGCCCACGGCGAATTCCGGCTGGCCAAGCTGCTGACGCAGGTACGCGCGGCGGCGCCGGCGGTGCGCGGCATTGTGAGCCGCTTCGTGCACCTGGTCGACTGTCGGCGCGAGCCGACGAGTGCGGAGCGGGCGCGGCTGGCGGTGCTGCTGACCTATGGTCCGCGCTACGCCGCCAGCGCGCCGGCGGGGCGGCAGTTGCTGGTGGTGCCGCGGCCCGGCACGATCTCGCCCTGGTCCAGCAAGGCCACCGACATCGCGCTGGTCTGCGGCCTCGACTGGTTGCGGCGCATCGAGCGTGCGGTCAGCTTCCACCTGGAGACCGCGGCCGCGCTGGCGCCGGAAGATCTCGGCCGCGTCGCGGCCCTGCTGCACGACCGGATGACCGAGGCGGTGCTGTACGCCGATGCGGACGTGGAGCAGCTGTTCCTCGAGCGCGAGCCGCGCCCGCTGCGCCAGGTATCGCGCGCGCTCGCGGCGCTGCGCGCCGCGAACGCCGAATTGGGCCTGGCGCTGTCCGCCGACGAGATCGAATACCTGCACCTGAACTTCGGGCGTCTCGGGCGCGACCCCACCGATGTCGAGCTGATGATGTTCGCGCAGGCCAATTCCGAGCACTGCCGCCACAAGATCTTCAACGCCGCGTTCACCGTCGATGGAGTCCGCCAGCCGGACTCGCTGTTCGCGATGATCCGCAACACCCATGCACATGCCGCGCGCGGCGTGCTGTCGGCCTACCAGGACAACGCCGCCGTCATCGAGGGCTGGAACGGCCAGCGCTGGTTCCCCGATCCCGCCACCGGCATCTACGGCGCGCACGCCGAGCCGATCGACATCCTGATGAAGGTGGAGACGCACAATCACCCCACCGCCATCTCGCCATTTCCCGGCGCCGCCACCGGTTCCGGCGGCGAGATCCGCGACGAGGGTGCCACGGGCCTGGGCGCCAAGCCCAAGGCAGGACTGGTGGGTTACTCGGTGTCGAACCTGCGCATCCCGGGCTTCGAGCAGCCGTGGGAGCGCGACTTCGGCAAGCCCGGCCGCATCGCCAGCGCGCTCGACATCATGATCGAAGGGCCGCTGGGCGCCGCGGCCTTCAACAACGAGTTCGGCCGAGCCTGCATCGCGGGCTACTTCCGCACCTTCGAGCAGCCGCTCGATGCGCAGCACGCGCGCGGCTATCACAAGCCCATCATGATCGCCGGCGGCCTGGGCAATGTGCGGCGCACGCAGGCGCTGAAGGGCGAAGTGCCCGTCGGTGCGCATCTGGTGGTGCTCGGCGGCCCGGCGATGCTGATCGGGCTGGGGGGCGGTGCGGCCTCCTCGATGGGCAGCGGCCAGTCGCACGCGGAGCTGGACTTCGCCTCGGTGCAGCGTGGCAATCCGGAGATCCAGCGCCGCGCGCAGGAGGTCATCGACCGCTGCTGGGCGCTGGGAGCTGACAATCCCATCCAGCTCATCCACGACGTGGGGGCAGGAGGACTCTCCAACGCCGTGCCGGAGGCGGTGGCGCACAGCCAGCGCGGCGCGCGCCTGGAACTGCGCGCCGTGCCCAATGCCGAGCGCGGCATGTCGCCGCTGGAGATCTGGTGCAACGAGGCGCAGGAACGCTACGTGCTGGTGATCGCGGAAAGCGGCCTCGCGCGCTTCGAGCAGCTCGCGCGGCGCGAGCGCTGCCCATACGCCGTCATCGGCCGGCTCACCGGCGATGGCATCCTGCAGGTGCATGACGAGGCCTTCGGCAACCAGCCGGTGGACATGCCCATCGAGGTGCTGCTGGGCAAGCTGCCGCGCATGCAGCGCGACGCCACGCACCTGCCGGCGCCACGACAGGCATTCGACATCGCCGGCCTGGACCTGCGGTCGGCGGCGCTGCGGGTGCTGGCGCATCCGGCGGTGGCCGACAAGACCTTCCTGATCACCATCGGGGATCGCAGCGTCGGCGGGCAGATCAGCCGCGACCAGATGGTGGGGCCCTGGCAGGTGCCGGTGGCCGACGTGGGCGTGACGCTCAGCGACTACTTCCAGCACACCGGCGAGGCCATGGCCATGGGTGAGCGCACGCCGCTGGCGCTGCTGGATGCCGCGGCCAGCGCGCGCATGGCAGTGGCCGAGGCGGTGACCAACATCCTCGCGGCCGATGTCGCGCAGCTGGCCGACATCCGCCTGTCGGCCAACTGGATGGCGGCCTGCGGCGAGCCCGGCGAGGACGCGGCGCTGTACGACGCGGTGCGCGCCGTGGGCATGGAACTGTGCCCGGCGCTGGGCATCGCCATTCCCGTGGGCAAGGATTCGCTGTCGATGAAGACGCTGTGGCGCGAGGCCGGTGTGCAGAAGTCGGTGGTGGCACCGCTGTCGCTCATCGTTTCCGCCTTCGCGCCGGTGGCCGACGTGCGCCGCACGCTGACGCCGCAGCTGGCCACCACCGTCGGCGACACGCGGCTGCTGTGGGTAGACCTGGGCCAGGGACGCCGCCGCCTGGGCGCCTCCATCCTGGCGCAGGTGCATGGCCTGCTGGGCGATGCCGGGCCGGATCTGGACTCGCCGGCACTGCTGCAGGGCTTCGCGGCCGCGCTGCGCGAGGCGCGGACGCGCGAGCTGGTGCTGGCCTACCACGATGTTTCCGACGGCGGGTTGTTCGTGGCGCTGGTGGAGATGGCCTTCGCGGCCCGTTGCGGCATCGAAGTCGATATTCCCGCCGGAACGGGTGGTCTGGCCGCCGGGCTGTTCGCCGAGGAAGCCGGCGCGGTGCTCCAGGTGCGGCAGGCCGACCTGCCCGCGGTACGCGCGCTGTTTGCGGCCGCAGCGCTCGCGCACTGCGTGCACGATATCGGCAGGCCGGTCGCGGACCTGCGGCTGCGCTTCGGCAGTGGCCGCGAGCAGCTGGTGCTCGACTGGGCGGACGCGCGGCGTGCCTGGAGCGAAACCTCGCACCGCATGCGGCTGCTGCGTGATGAGCCGGCCTGTGCGCGCGAGGAATTCGCCGCGCAGCTCGATGTTGCCGATCCGGGACTGCACGTGCAGCTCGCGTTCGACCCGGGGCAGGACGTTGCCGCACCGTTCATCCTGCGCGCTGCCCGCCCGGCGGTTGCCGTGCTGCGCGAGCAGGGCGTGAACAGCCAGGTGGAGATGGCGGCGGCGCTGCATCTGGCGGGCTTCACGGCGCATGACGTGCACATGAGCGATCTGCTCGACGGCACCCGCAAGCTCGGTGAATTCCGCGGCCTGGTCGCCTGCGGCGGCTTCTCCTATGGCGATGTGCTGGGCGCGGGTGAGGGCTGGGCCAAGTCCATCCTGCTGCATGGGCGCGTGCGCGAGGAGTTCCAGCGCTTCTTCGAGCGCGGCGATACCTTCACGCTCGGCGTGTGCAATGGCTGCCAGATGATGGCCGCACTCAAGCAGCTGGTGCCGGGCGCGGCGCACTGGCCGCGTTTCGTGCGCAATCGCGGCGAGCAGTTCGAGGCGCGCTTCAGCCAGGTGGAGATCCTCGATTCACCGGCAGTGCTGCTGGCCGGCATGACCGGCTCGCGCCTGCCCATCGCGGTGGCGCATGGCGAGGGCCGGGCGGAATTCGCCAGCGATGAGCAGCAGCGCGAACTCGTCACCACCGGCCAGGTGGCGTTTCGCTATGTGGACAACCGGGGGGCCGTCGCCGATACCTACCCCGCCAACCCGAATGGTTCGCCACTGGGCATCGCCGCGGTGACCAGCCGCGACGGACGCGTGTTGATCACCATGCCGCACCCGGAACGCTCGTTCCGGCTCGCGCAGAACTCCTGGCATCCGCCCATGTCAGGAGAGTTCAGCGGCTGGATGCGCATGTTCCGCAACGCCCGCGTTTGGGTAAACTGACGCGCCTTTTACGATTGACGACGGTACGACAATGACGGGGGTCACGGGATGATTCGAATCAGGCGGGCGGCCGGATGGGTCGCGGCAGGTGCCGTGCTGCTGACGGGCTGCGCGGCCACCAGCGTCATGGCCGGCGGCCCGGACGAGGCGGCGCGGCAGCCGCACAAGCCCTTCAAGATCTACGGCAATACCTACTACGTCGGTTCTGCGGGCTACTCCGCGGTGCTGGTCACCTCCGATTACGGTTACGTGCTGATCGACACCGGGCCGAAGGAAATCGCCTCGCAGGTCGCTGCCAACATCCAGCAGCTGGGCTTCCAGCTCAATGAGCTCAAGGCCATCCTGGTCTCCGACGCACGGCCGGAGCATGCCGGCGGCATCGGCGAACTGCAGCAGCTGTCCGGCGCGCAGGTATACACGGCCCGGCCCGGCGACCAGAAGCTGCGTCCCGGCGAGAAGCCGCTGAAGGAAGATCCGCGCGAGGGTGCCCACATGGGCTCGTATCCGCTGGTGCCGCAGGTGTGGGTGGTGCAGGACGACCAGCTGCTGGGCATCGGCAATGTGCGGGTTCGCTCGCTGCTCACGCCGGGCGGTGCGCCCGAGGCGGTGAGCTGGTCCTGGGACGCATGCGATGGCAGCAAGTGCATTGCTGCCATCTACGCCGCCAGCCTCGAAACCGATGGCAAGGCGCGCAGGGATGCTGAAGGACGCAAGGCCGTCGAGGCGGGCCTCGCGCGCCTGGAGGGCGCATCCTGCGAGCTGCTGCTGACACCGCGGCCGGATGATTCCGGTGGCCTCGCGCGCCTGGAGCAGGCCGATGCGAAGGAAGACGCGCTGAGGAAGCCGGGTGCCTGCAAGGCTTATGTCCAGCAGCTGCGGGAGAAGTCCGCGAAGGGCTGAGCAGCCTGTCGCCGGCCGGTCGTCAACGGAGCGGTAGTCCCCGCGTTGCTGGTAAGCATGCCAGTGACGCATTGACCGAGGAGGCCGCTTGCTCACCACCGATGCCGCGATTGCGGCCAATCGCTTCGGCTACGGTGCCCGTCCGGGTGACCTCGCGCGACTCGGCACGCATGCCCGCGACAGCCTGTCGCAGCAGCTCGACGGTGGCGCGCCGCTGTTGACCGACCGGGCGCTGCCCGCCTCGCGGGATTTGCTGGCGCGGGCAGAGGAGCTGCGCGAGCAGGTTGCCGATGCGAAGGCGGATGCATCGCCGCCTGCCGGCGGTGCCCCGGATGCACAGACCGCGCAGCTGGCGAAGCTGGGAAAACTGCTGCGTGACACCTACCTGCCGGCCTATGCCGCCGACGTCGCGGCACGTGCGCACGCGGCCATCGGTGGCGAGCGCGATTTCCTCGAACGGCTGGTGCAGTTCTGGAGCAATCACTTCGCCGTCTCGGTCGACAAGATCGTGGTGCTGGGGCTGCCCGGAACGCTGGAGCGCGAGGCGATCCGGCCGCATGTGCTCGGCAGCTTCACCGACATGCTGCTGGCGGTGGAACAGCATCCGGCGATGCTGCTGTACCTCGACAACCAGCAGTCCATCGGACCGAACTCAAAGGCCGCCAGGGCGGCGGATCGCCGCGGCCGCGAGCTTGGACTCAACGAGAACCTGGGGCGCGAGATCCTGGAACTGCACACGCTGGGCGTCGACGCGGGTTACACCCAGAAGGATGTGCGCGCGCTGGCGACCATGATCACCGGCTGGTCCATCGGCGGCGGCAAGGGGCGCACGCGCGGCGGTGAGCCGGGTGTGTTCTTCTTCCGGGAGGCCTTCCACGAACCGGGTGCCGCACAGCTGCTGGGGCGGCGCTATGCCGAGGATGGCGTGGCCCAGGGCATGGCGGGGCTGCGCGACCTGGCGGTGGATCCACACACCGCGCGCCACGTGAGCACCAAGCTGGCGCGGCATTTCGTCGCCGACGATCCGCCCGCACCGCTGGTGGATCGCATGACGCGCGCCTGGCTGGACGGGCGCGGCAACCTGCCGGCGGTGTACCGCGCGCTGCTGGCTTCGCCGGAGGCGTGGAGCACGCCGCTGGCCAAGTACAAGGCGCCGGCGGATTACATCTATTCCACGTATCGCGCGCTGGCGCTGCCGTTCAAGGACAAGGCTGCGGGCCTGCGCGTGTTCGAGCAGCTCGGCCAGCGCAGCTTCCAGCCCGGTTCACCGGCGGGCTGGCCGGACCGCAGCCCCGATTGGGACGGCTCATCCGCATTGCTGCAGCGCCTGCAGTGGGCGCGCGAAGTGGGCCTGCAACTGGGCAGCACACGCGATGCGGGCAGGCTGGCGGCGGACGTGCTTGGGCCCGTGCTCACCGCCGATACCCGCAGCGCCATCGCCCGCGCGCAGGACGGCGCGCAGGCGCTGACGCTGCTGCTTGCCGCGCCGGAATTCATGCGGCGCTGAGGAGACACCATGGACCATCGACGTCGACACCTGCTGCGTTCGGCCGTCGCGGCCGGCATTGCCGCCAGCGGCGGAATGTTCGCCTCCACGATCAGCTTCGCCGGCGCGGACGCCGGCCAGCGGCGCTTCGTGTTCGTGCTGCTGCGGGGCGCGCTCGACGGGCTGGCGGTGGTGCCGCCGGTGGGCGACCGCGACTATGCGCGCCTGCGCGGCGAGCTGGACCTGTCGCAGGCCGCGCAGCGGCATCGCCTCGATGACCTGTTCGCGCTGCACCCCGCGCTCGATTTCATGGCGGGGCTGTGGCAGCAGAAGCAGCTCGCGGTACTGCACGCGGTGGCCACGCCGTACCGCGAACGCTCGCATTTCGACGGCCAGGACGTGCTGGAAAGCGGCGCCGTGGCGCCGCATGCCGCGCAGTCGGGCTGGCTGAACCGCGCGCTCGCCGGCCTGCCGGCGCGCGGTGCCGGGCGCAATGCGGGCATCGCACTGGGTTCGAACGTGCCGCTGGCGATGCGGGGGCCGACCGCGGTGGCGTCCTGGTCGCCGGCGACCATGCCGGGCCTGGACGACGACACCCTGCAGCGCATCGGGCAGATGTACGGCGGCGACCAGCTGCTGTCGCAACGCCTGTCGGAGGCATTGGGCGCCGAACAGATTGCCGGCGCCGAGGCGGGCATGGGCGGCATGGGCCGCGCCGGCGGCGCGGCGCAGATCGCGCAGGTCACGCGCGCCGCGGCAAATTTCCTGGCGCAGCCGGACGGTCCGAGCGTGGCCATGTTCGACACCACCGGCTGGGATACACATGCCAACGAGGGTGCCGACAAGGGCCTGCTCGCCGCGCGGCTGGCCGCGCTGGATGGCGGCCTGAAATCGCTGCGCGAAGGGCTTGGTACCACCTGGGATCGCACCGTGGTGCTCATCGCCACCGAGTTCGGCCGCACCGCGGCAGTCAATGGCACGCGCGGCACCGATCACGGCACGGGCGCGGCGGCGTTCCTGCTGGGCGGCGCGGTGCGCGGCGGGCGGGTGCTGGCGCAGTGGCCGGGCCTGAAGCCCGCGCAGCTCTACCAGGGCCGCGACCTGATGCCGACCACGGATCTGCGCAGCGCGATGAAGTCGGTGCTGCGCGATCACCTGCAGGTGCCGCAGAAGATGCTCGACGACGAGGTGTTCCCCGACAGCGCGGCGGCGCGCTACCTGCCGGACCTGGTGCGCGCCTGAGTCAGTGCGCCCCGCCGGTGCCCACCGCGCGGAATGGCGGTTTCGCCAGCCACACCAGCGGGATCAGCAGCACGAACAGGCCGGCCAGCATCAGGAAGATGTCGTTCGCACCCATGGTCAGCGCCTGGCCGTTGATCACCTGCGCAGTGGTGGCGTAAGCCGCATCGCCATGCACGCCGAGCGCCTGGAGCTGTGCCTGGTAGGCAGTCCAGGCCGGCGAATCCGGCCGGACGCTCTCCGTCATGGTTGCATAGTGGTATTCGCTGCGGTTGGTCCAGTAGAACACCGTCACCGCGGTGGCGATGCTGCCGGAAAAAGTACGCACGAAATTGGAGAGTCCCGCCGCGTTGGTGATCTCGGAAGGCCGCACGCCCGCCATGATGATCTGGTTCAGCGGCAGGAAGAACAGCGGCAGGCCGAATCCCATGATGAAGCGTGGCAGCGCCATCTGCCCGAAGGAAGCCTGGTCCGTCTCGCGTGAAAACCACCACATCACCGAGCCGAGGATGATGAATGAGATGGTCGGTGCCGCGCGCAGGTTGATGCGATGCAGGTTGCGCCCGATCACCGGCGCCAGCAGCAGCGCCATCAGGCCGATGGGTGCCATCGCCCAGCCCGCCCAGGTGCTGGTGTAGCCCAGTGCGGTCTGCAGCCACAGCGGGAAGATCACGTTCACGCCGCTGAAGGCGAAGTAGGCCACCGCCACCGAGACGGTGCCGATGCGGAAATTGCGCCGCGCGAACAGCTGCAGGTCGATGATGGGATGCTTGTCGGTGAGCTCCCACGGGATCAGGAACGAGATCGCCACTACCCCGATGACCGCCGCGGCCACGATCTCGCCGGAGTGGAACCAGTCCTTCTCGTTGCCGTTGTCCAGCATGAACTGCAGCGCGCCCACGCCGATGATCAGCAGCAGCAGGCCGACGATGTCCACCGGGACCTTGACCCGCTGCGATTCGCGCCGGCGCAGCAGCGCCCAGGTGACGCCGGCCGCGAACAGTCCGCCCGGCACATTGATGTAGAACAGCCATGGCCAGTTCAGGTTGTCGGTGATCCAGCCGCCGAGCACCGGGCCGATGATGGGCGCCACGATCACCACCATCGCCCACAGCCCCAGCGCCAGGCCGCGCAGCGCCACCGGGTAGTTGCGCAGCAGCAGCGCCTGCGCCACCGACATCATCGGACCGGACACCAGCCCCTGCATCAGCCGCGCGATGATCAGCATCGGCATGCTGGTGGCGATGCCGCAGACCGCGCTGAACACGATGAACAGCAGGTTCGACACCACGAAGGTACGTACCTCGCCGAAGCGCCGCCCGATCCAGCCGGCCAGCGGCTGCACCACCGCCGCGGCCATCAGGTAGGAGCTGATCGTCCAGGTGCCTTCGGACGGCGAGACCCCGAGACTCCCGGCGATCGACGGGATCGACACGTTCACGATGGTCATGTCGAGGATTTCCATGAAGCTCGACAGGCCGATCGCGATGGTCAGGAACACCAGCGCCGCGCCGCGCAGCGGCGCGTATTCGCCCGGCGGCAGGGCAGGGGCTTGCGGGTCCTGGGCCACTTGTGCTCTGCGGCCTCTTCAGCCGGCGTTGGCGCGAATGATCTTCAGCGCCTCGTCGTGGGCTTTCGCCAGGTCGGTGGCATAGGCACTGGTCGCCTCGTGCACGTCCGACACCGGCTCGGGTGCCAGCACCGCGCCGTTACGGTCATGGGTATCCACCGTCGCCGTGATCGACAGGCCGATGCGCAGCGGATGCTGCGCCAGCTCCTGCGGATCCAGCGAGATCTTCACCGGCACGCGCTGCACGACCTTGATCCAGTTGCCCGAGGCATTCTGCGGCGGCAACAGCGAGAACGCCGCGCCGGTGCCGGCCGACAGGCCGATCACGCGGCCGTGGAACACCACGTCGCCGCCATAGAGATCGGAGATCACCTTCGTCGGCTGGCCGAGGCGCAGGTTGCGGAGCTGTCCTTCCTTGAAGTTTGCTTCCAGCCACACATCGGTCAGCGGAATGATGGTCAGCAGCCGTTCACCCGGCGCGATGCGCTGGCCGAGCTGCACGCTGCGCTGCGCGACATAGCCATCGACGGGCGCGACCACCGTCGTGCGGTGCAGGGCCAGCCAGGCGTCCTGGTAGGCGGTGCTGGCGGCCTGCACCGCCGGGTTCTGTTCCAGTGACACACCGGCCACCAGCGCGCGCGCCGCGACGGCCTGCTGGCGCGCCTGCGCCAGCCCGGACTGCGCCAGCTGCACCGCCTCGCGCGCGTGGCGCACCTCCTCGCCGGCGACGGCCTGCTGGGCCAGCAGCGGTTCGCGCCGCTCCAGGTCCGCCTGCGCGCGCGTCAGCTGCAGCTCGCGCTCGGCCACGGCCGCGTCGTACTGCACGGCCTGCGCCTGCTGCATGCGCACCTGGCGCACGGCCTGCGCGAGCTGCGCCGCGGCGCGGTCGAGCTGCTGCTGCGCGTCGGTGGCATCCAGCCGCAGCAGCGGTTGTCCGGCCGCGACCCGCGAGGTATTGCGCGCCAGCACTTCGACCACCGTGCCGCCCACTTCCGCGGATACGCCGACCTGGTTGCCGACCACGTATGCGTCATCGGTCTTCTCGCGCTTGGAGAGCACGAAGATGTCCAGCAGTGTCCAGGCGATACCCAGCGTGATGAATACCGCGGCAATGATCAGCAGGATGCGGCGGCGCTTGCCGTTGCCGTTGGCGGCCGGCGCTGGGCTGCCGGCAGGGGTCGGATCCGGATCGCTCATGGTTTTTCTTCCGATGGCGCCGGACTGCCGGCCAGCGCCTGTTTCAGTTGTACGTCCGCCAGCACTGCCGCCAGTTCCACCCTGAGGAGCTGCTGCTGTTCCACCAGTTCGGCCGCCTGCGCAGTGAGCACCGGACCGGCGTGCGTCAGTTCGCTGTGCACGCGTGCCTGGGCCGCCCCGCTCAGCGCGTGTGCCGCCGCCAGCTGCTGCTCGCGCTGCGTGCGCTGCTGTGCGGCCTGCTCCAGTGCCGCGGCGGCCGCGCCGGCCTGGCGCGCCGCGTTCACCACGGCGTCGTCATAGGCGGCGATGGCGATGTCGAGGGCGGCCGTCGCCGCGCCATGACGCGCACGGCGCAGGCCCGCGTCGAACAGCGGCAGGTCGAAGGCGATGCCGATCTGCGGCGCACGCGAGCCGGTTTCCAGCAGCTTGCCGATGTCGATGCTCGACAGGCCGGCCAGCGCATGCAGGGACACATCAGGATAGAAGCTGGCGCGGGCCGCGTCCGTGTCACGCAGTGCCGCCTCCACGCGCCATCGGCTGGCCTGGATATCCGGTCGCCGGGCCAGCAGGTTGGTGCCTGCATCCGGCGGCAGCGCACCGCTGACCTGCGGCAGCGGACGGGCCGACAGCGCCGGCAGCGCGGCGCCGTCCACGCCCAGCAGCCCGGCAAGATTCACCACGTCGAGCTGCTGCGCGCCGCGGACCATGGCCAGCTGTTCGCGCTGTGCGGCCAGCTGTCCTTGCGCATCCAGCACCACATCCGCGTTCTCCAGGTCGGCCGCCTGCCGGGCGCGGGCAATGTCCAGCAGCCGTTCGCGCAGCGCGACCGCCTGCTGCTGCAGCTGGAGCTGCGCGCTGTCGGCCTGCCAGGTGAAATAGGCATTGCTCACGGCAGCAGCCAGGCCCAGCGCCGCGGCCTGCCGTTCGGCGGCGGTGGCGCGCACGCGGTCGAGCGCACCCTCCATGGCGGCGTGCTGCTTGCCCCACCAGTCGAACTGGTAACGGAGCGCGATGCCGAGGTCGGACTGGTCGTACCAGTGGAACCCGAGGAATTCCGGCGGGATCATGCCGTTGTCGGAGAGTCGCTGGCGCGTGAAGCCGCCCGTGGCGTCGAGGCTCAGGCCCAGCGCCGCACCGGCGATGCGCATGTCTTCCTGCGCGGCGCGGATGCGCGCGTCGGCGCCGGCGATGGAGGGCACGGTGCCGACGGCCGTATCGATGAGCGTATCCAGCGTGGAGTCGTCGTAGCTCTTCCACCACTGCGCCTGCGGCCAGCTGCCGTCGGCGGTATTGCCGGCGATGACCACTGGCGCGGACTGCCGCAGCCCGGCGCCGGCCCGCGGCGGTGGATGCAGCGCGGCGCAGGCCGTGCCGAGCAGCGCAGCGGCGGCAATGGCAAGGCCCGCGCGCGGCGGCGATGTCGGTATCATGGATTGTCGTCCTGTGGCGGGTCGCCGCCGCTCATCAGCGCATCCACGCCGCCCAGCAGCCGCTTCAGGCTCTGCAGCAGCTGCTTCTTTTCCGCGGCGCTGAAGCCGGCGAACGCAGCACTGACTTCCGGCGCGATGCGTGGCAGCAGGTTCTGCAGCAGCTGCTCGCCAGCCGGTTCCAGCCGCAGCAGCATGCGACGGCGGTCCTCGGTATCCGGGCTGCGGCTCACGTAACCCCGTTCCACCAGCGCGTCGCTGAGTCGCGTCAGATTGGCCGGACTCTGCGCCAGCGCGGCGCACAGGTCGCCCGCCGAGGCATGGCCATCCTGCGCGCGCAGGCCCATCAGCATGCGGAACTCCGTTTCAGAAAGGCCGGCGGGCTTGAGCTGCCGGTCGAGCAATGCATTGAAGTCGCGCCCGAGGATCATCGCGGCGCGCAGGATCAGCGTCTCGGTGGCCGGCAGGTCGCGCGCCTTGTGCGCGATGCGGCGGATCTTCTCCTCGATGTGCAGCAGCTGGGCCAGCGACATGAGATGCTTTATACCTGAAATATTCAGGTATGAAAAGAAATATCGGCGCGCGGCGTTTCCTGCCGATAGCCTGTCAAATCAAGGCATTACCGCGTCAGCTTCTTGTATTGCACGCGATGCGGCTGGCTGGCCGCGTCGCCAAGGCGGCGTTTCAGGTCTGCCTCGTACTCCTGGTAGTTGCCTTCGAAGTACACCACCTGCGAATCACCCTCGAAGGCCAGGATGTGCGTGGCGATGCGGTCCAGGAACCAGCGGTCGTGCGAAATCACCACCGCGCAGCCCGGGAAGGCGAGCAGCGCTTCCTCCAGCGCACGCAGCGTCTCGATGTCCAGGTCATTGGTGGGCTCGTCGAGCAGCAGCACGTTGCCGCCGCTCTTCAGCACCTTGGCCAGGTGCACGCGGTTGCGCTCGCCGCCGGACAGCTCGCCGATCAGCTGTTGCTGCTGCGTGCCCTTGAAATTGAAGCGGCCCACGTAGCCGCGCGAGGCGGTCTCGTAGTTGCCGACCTTGATCAGGTCCAGGCCGCCGGAGATTTCCTGCCATACGCTGTGCTTGTCGTTGAGCGCCTGGCGGGATTGATCCACGTACGCCAGCTTCACCGACGGACCGGTGCGGATCTCGCCGCTGTCCGGCTTTTCCTGGCCGGTGAGCATGCGGAACAGCGTGGTCTTGCCGGCGCCGTTGGGGCCGATGATGCCGACGATGCCGCCCTTGGGCAGGCTGAAGGAGAGGTTGTCGATCAGCAGCCGCTCGCCGAAGCCCTTGCTGAGGTTCTTCACCTCGATGACCAGGTCACCGAGCCGCTCGCCGGGCGGGATGTAGATCTCGTTGGTCTCGTTGCGCTTCTGGAATTCCTGTGAGGAGAGCTCCTCGAAGCGCTGCATGCGGGCCTTGCTCTTGGCCTGGCGTGCCTTCGGGTTCGAACGCACCCATTCCAGCTCCTTCTCGAGCATCTTCTTCAGGCCTTCCTGCTGGCGCTCCTCCTGTGCCAGGCGCTTCTCCTTCTGCTCCAGCCACGAGGAATAGTTGCCCTGCCACGGTATGCCGTGGCCGCGGTCGAGCTCCAGGATCCACTGCGCGACGTTGTCGAGGAAGTAGCGGTCGTGCGTCACCGCGATCACTGTGCTGGGGTATTCCTCGAGGTAGCGCTCCAGCCAGGCCACGGATTCGGCATCCAGGTGGTTGGTCGGCTCGTCGAGCAGCAGCATGTCGGGCGCCGACAGCAGCAGCTGGCACAGCGCCACGCGGCGCTTCTCGCCGCCGGAGAGCTGGCCGATGACCGCGTCCCACTCGGGCAGGCGCAGCGCGTCGGCCGCGATGTCGAGCTTGCGTTCCACCTCCCAGCCGCCGGCCGCGTCGATGGCGTCCTGCAGCTTCGCCTGCTCCTCGAGCAGCGCGTTCATTGCGTCATCGGGCATGGTTTCCGCGAACTTCTCGCTGATCTCGTTGAAGCGCGCGAGCCGCCGGAACGCCTCGCCCAGCCCCTGCATCACGGCCTGCCGCACGGTGTGCTTCTCGTCCAGCTGCGGTTCCTGCGGCAGGTAGCCGATGCGGATGCCGCTCTGCGCGCGCGCCTCCCCGTCGATGCTCGTGTCGACGCCGGCCATGATGCGCAGCAGGGTGGATTTGCCTGCCCCGTTGAGGCCGAGCACGCCGATCTTGGCGCCGGGAAAGAAGGACAGGGAGATGTCGCGCAGGATCACCCGCTTGGGCGGGACCACCTTCGAGACGCGGTTCATGGTGTAGATGTATTGGGCCATGCCGCAATGATAGTCTTAAGGCCCGCTTGAACGCCGCTCCGCCAACCCGCCGCGTGCTGGTGATCGCCGATGAAGCGCTCGGGCGTTACGGCTTTCCCAACGGCCACTCGTTCGGCCCCGACCGGCTGGGCGCGTTTCTCGCCGAGTACCGCGCGCGCGCGCTCGACAGCCGCTGTGTCGCCCGCTCCTCGCGCATCGCCGGGGATGCCGAACTGCTGCTGTTCCACACGCCGCGCTACGTGGAATACGTACGCCGCCGTTCGGCCGACGGCACCGGCACGCTGGACGAGGGCGACACGCCGGCGTTCCGTGGCTGCTACGAAGTGGCCGCGCGCGTGGTGGGCGCCACGCTGGATGCAGCGGCGGCGCTGCTGGCAGGCGAGGCGCGGCGCGCCTTCGTGCCCATCGGCGGCCTGCACCACGCGGGGCGCGACAAGGCGGCCGGTTTCTGCGTGTTCAACGACATCGGCGTGCTGATCGAGGCGCTGCGCCGGCACGGGTTGCGCCGCGTGGCCTACGTGGACATCGACGCGCACCACGGCGACGGCATCTACTACCCCTTCGAGCATGATCCGTTCGTGGTGGTCGCCGACGTGCACGAGGACGGCCACTTCCTGTATCCGGGCACGGGCCATGAGCACGAGGTCGGCGCGGCCGATGCCGCCGGCAGCAAGCTGAACATCCCGCTGCCACCGGGCGCGGACGATGCCGCCTTCGCGGCGGCGTGGCCGGCGGTGCTGGCGCACGTGGCGGCCGCGGAGCCGGATTTCATCATCCTCCAGTGCGGCGCCGACAGCCTGGGCGGGGATCCGCTGGCGCACCTGCGGCTCACGCCCGCGAGCCACCGGCTGGCCGCGGCCAGCCTCGCGCGGCTGGCCGAGCGTGCCGGCCACGGGCGCCTGCTGGCGCTCGGTGGCGGCGGTTACAACCGCGCCAACATCGCCGCGGCCTGGAACGCGGTGCTGGAGGCGCTGCTGGAAGCCTGACCGGCGGGATTCGGGTACCCTATGCGCCCTTTTTGGTGGAGGTTGGCTGGTCCATGTATTCCGAGTCGATGACGATCGAACGTTTTGATCCGGATCTGGCGCGCGCGATCGCCGGCGAGCGGCAGCGCCAGGAAGATCACATCGAGCTGATCGCCTCGGAGAACTACGCCAGCCCGCGGGTGCTCGCCGCGCAGGGCTCGGTGCTGACCAACAAGTACGCCGAAGGCTATCCCGGCAAGCGCTATTACGGCGGCTGCGAATTCGTCGACGTGGTCGAAGAGCTGGCGATCGAACGCGCCAGGCGCCTGTTCGGCGCGGATTTCGCCAACGTGCAGCCGCATTCGGGCAGCCAGGCCAATGCCGCCGCCTACCTCGCGCTGATCAATCCGGGCGACACCATCCTCGGCATGAGCCTGGACCATGGCGGGCACCTGACGCATGGCTCGAAGGTGAATTTCTCCGGGCGCATCTTCCGCGCCGTCAGCTACGGGCTGAAGTCCACCGACGGGCTGATCGACTACGATCACCTGGAGCAGGTGGCGCTGGCGGAGAAGCCGCGCATGGTCATCGCCGGGTTCTCCGCATATTCGCGGCACCTGGATTTCGCCCGCTTCCGTCGCGTTGCCGACCAGGTGGGCGCGTATCTCGTGGTGGACATGGCGCACGTGGCGGGCCTGGTGGCCGCCGGGCTGTCGCCGAACCCGCTGCCTTTCGCCGACGTGGTCACCACCACCACGCACAAGACGCTGCGCGGTCCGCGCGGCGGCATGATCCTCGCGCGCGCCAATCCGGAGATCGAGAAGAAGCTCAACTCGGTGGTGTTCCCGGGCACCCAGGGCGGACCGCTGATGCACGTCATCGCCGCCAAGGCGGTGGCCTTCCAGGAGGCGCTGCAGCCGGACTTCAAGGCCTACCAGCAGCAGGTGCTGGCCAATGCCCGCGCCATGGCCACCGCGTTCCAGCGTCGTGGTTACCGCATCGTCTCCGGCGGCACCGACAACCATCTGTTCCTGCTCGACCTGTCCGACAAGAGCATGAATGGCAAGCAGGCCGACGCCGCGCTCGGCCAGGCGCACATCACCGTGAACAAGAACGCGGTGCCGAATGACCCGCGGCCGCCGACGGTGACCAGCGGCATCCGCATCGGTTCGCCGGCTTCGACCACGCGCGGCTTCAAGGAGGCCGAGATGGCGCAGGTGGCGGGCTGGATCGCCGACATCATCGACCAGGGCGGCACGCCCGCCGTCATCGAGCGCGTGCGTGGCGAGGTGGCGGCGCTGTGCGCGCGCTTCCCGGTGTACGGCAAGTGAGAGGCGCGGCAGCAAGGCGCGTGGTACCGCATGCACTGTCCCTTCTGCGGACATGAGGAAACCAAGGTAACGGATTCGCGCCTGGCGGGCGGCGGCGCGCAGATCCGCCGTCGGCGCGAATGCCTGTCCTGTGGCGAGCGCTTCACCACCTTCGAAACCGCCGAGCTGGTGATGCCGCTGGTGGTGAAATCCGATCACAGCCGTGTCCCATTCGACGAGGCCAAGCTGCGTGCCGGCATGGACAAGGCGCTGGAGAAGCGGCCGGTCAGCCGCGAGGCGGTGGACGCGGCGGTCTCGCGCATCGGCCACCGGCTGCGCGCCATGGGCGAACGTGAAGTGACCGCGCGCGAGATCGGCGAGCTGGTGATGGAGGAACTGCATCACCTGGACGAGGTGGCCTACGTGCGTTTCGCCTCGGTGTACCGCAGCTTCCAGGACCTGGATGCGTTCCGGCACGAAATCGAGCGGGTCCGCAGCCGCCGTCGCAAGGCGCCGAACCAGGACCAGCTGTCGCTGCCTGGCGTGGCTGGCGAGGCCAACAGGAACGACAAGTGAACACCCCGGCATGGACCGGCACGGACCGCGCGCACATGGCCCGCGCCATCGAGCTCGCCGCGCGCGGGCTCTACACCACCGACCCGAATCCGCGCGTGGGTTGCCTGCTGGCGCGCGACGGCAGGGTCGTGGGTGAGGGTTGGCACGAGCGCCCGGGCGGCGCGCATGCCGAAGCGGCGGCGCTGGCCGCCGCCGGCGAGGCGGCGCGCGGGGCCACGGCGTACGTGACGCTCGAGCCCTGCAATCATCATGGACGCACGCCGCCGTGCAGCCAGGGGCTGGTTGCGGCCGGTGTCGCGCGCGTGGTCTATGCGCTGCCGGATCCCAACCCGGTTGCCGTCGGCGGCCATGCACGGCTCGCTGCGGCCGGCATCGAGGTGCAGGCCGGCCTGATGGCCGCCGAGGCCGCGCAGCTCAATCCAGGTTACCTGCGCCGCCTGCAGGGCGGGCTGCCCTGGGTCAGGGTGAAGCTGGCCGCGAGCCTTGATGGCCGTACCGCGCTGGCCAACGGCGAGAGCCGCTGGATCACCTCGAAGGCGGCGCGCACCGACGCACAGTACGGCCGTGCGCGCAGCTCGGTGGTGCTGACCGGTATCGGCACCATCCTGGCGGACGACCCGGCGCTGAACGTGCGCGTGCCGGAGAGCGACCGCCAGCCGCTGCGCGTGGTGCTGGATTCGCGCCTGCGCACGCCCTCGGATGCGCGCGTGATCAACCGCGAGGGACAGGTGCTGGTGATCGCGACGCAGGAAGACGCGGCGCGCCGCCAGTCGCTGCAGCGCCAGGGCGTGGAAATCGCCATCGTCGAGGCCGAGCAGGGCCGGCCGGACCTGCAGGCGGTGCTGCGGCTGCTGGCCGCGCGCGGCGCCAACGAGGTGTGGGTCGAGGCCGGCGCAACGCTTGCCGGCGCGTTCGTGCGCCAGGGCCTGTTCGATGAACTGGTTCTTTATCTGGCTCCCACCGTGCTCGGGCCGGATGCGCGCCCGCTGCTCGACCTGCCGGCGCTGGAGTCACTGCAGGCTCGCCCGGCGCTGCGCTTCACCGGCTGCCGGCCGGTCGGCGATGATGTGTGCCTGACTGCAGTGAGGGCATGAGATTGTTCACTGGCATCATCCAGGCTACCGGCGAGGTCGTGGCGCTCGAGCAGCGCCAGGGCGATCTGCGCCTGGCGATCAATGCCACGCGTCTTGCCGCCGCAGTCGATGTCGCGCGCCTGGCGGTGGGCGAGAGCGTGGCAGTCAGCGGGGTGTGCCTCACCATAGTCGAGCGCGCCGGCGAGCGCCTGGTCGCCGATGTGTCGCGCGAGACGCTGGCTTTGACCACGCTGGGAAGCCTGCGCCCGGGCGATCCGCTCAACCTCGAGGCGGCGCTGCGGGCGGGCGATCCGCTCGGCGGTCACCTGGTGTCGGGTCACGTCGATGGAGTCGGCGAGGTGGTGGCGATGCACCCCGATGCGCGCTCGGTGCGCGTCGAAGTGCAAGTCCCGCCGGATCTGGTCCGCTATCTGGCGCCCAAGGGTTCGGTGGCGCTGGATGGAGTGAGCCTCACGGTCAACCGCGTGAACGGTCAGCGCGTTGAGGTCAATCTGGTGCCGCATACCGTCGAGGTCACGACATTTTCGCTTCTCGCAGCCGGCAGGCACCTCAATGTCGAAATCGATCAGCTCGCCCGCTACGTGGAGCGCCTGCTCGCGGCGCGCGAGTGAAACTCCGCGGGTCCGGCCGGGTCCTATGCCTGACCGGCGCCGGACCAGGGATCGCATCATCCACTGTTCAGCCTGCACACGCTTTTGGGGGATATATATGGGGTTCATCGGTGAGTCTCGCGCAAGTCACATCCGGATCTGGGCGGTCGCGGTGTTGGGCGCATTGGTGGCCGCTTGCGCCAGCGCTCCACCGGGAAATGCGGGTGCGCAGCAAAGTTCCAGTCAGACCCCCGGCGGCGCCTCTACAACCTATACGGGACGATTGGAGCTGACGGTCACCGACCAGAACGCCGCGCCGCTGGACAGGGCGAACGTGCAGCTGCACTCCATGGGGCCTGGCTCCTATCGCTCCTCCAGCACGACGGATGGCCTGGGGCGTGTGACCTTCAACAACGTGCCGCCGCAAGTGGAGATCGAAGTCGTTGCCCAGAATGGTTCGGGCAGGCAGACCGAGGTGGTATCGCAGGAAGGTACGACACCGGCCCGGATGATCGTGCAGACCTACGGTGACACAACGCAGCAGGATCCCGGCGCGGCGGGAGCAGGCGCCGGAGGGGGTGGTCTCGGCGCTGGAGGCGGAGGCCGCGGCCGGCGCTAGTCCGAATGCCCGCCGCCGCCACGGTGGACCAGCCGGCGGGCCTGTTCATCGGGCGGCAGCCGCATTAGGATCGGCCTGCACGGCGTCCCGGGGTGTTCCCGGGGGAGTTCCCATGAGCATCGCCATTCCAGGCATTGCGGGCAGCGCGCGGGTGGCGGGCGCGTTGGCGCTGGCGGCGCTGCTGGCGGGCTGTGCCGCAATGCCTCCCCGTTACGATCTGTCCACGCCCGGGACGCCAGCGGTGCATTTTCCCAATGGCCGCGTGACCTTCGTCCTCACCGATGAACAAGGCCTGCCGTTGCAGCGCTACCGCGTCGACATGTCCTGGGAACACCCCGACTTCTACCGGACCAGCGCCTTCACGGATTCATTCGGCCGCGTGACCTTCAACGGTGTGCCGGAACTGGCCAATGTCAGCATCGATTCCCCGGGCGGGCTGTATTCCCAGTACCTGCTGGTGCCGCAACGGGGCAGCAACGAACTGCCCGTCATCCTGCAGACCTTCGGGCAGAACGCGCAGAACATGGCGCTGCAGAACCGCTATATCAGTTCTTCGCAGAAGTAGCGGGCCCGCTGCTACAATTTGGATATGAGCAGCGTGCCAGGAGTGGTCGAGTCCGCAGCGCCCGTGTTCGACCGCGTCGAGGACATTCTCGCCGACATTGCCGCCGGCAGGATGGTCGTGATCGTGGACGACGAGGACCGCGAGAACGAGGGCGACCTGCTGATGGCCGCGGCGAAGGTGCGGCCCGAAGACATCAATTTCATGGCGCGTTTCGGGCGCGGGCTGATCTGCCTGACACTGACCCGCGAACGCTGTGCCCAGCTGCGCCTGCCGCTGATGGTCAGCGACACCGACCGCGAGCGACGTACCAATTTCACCGTCTCCATCGAGGCCGCCGAGGGCATCACCACCGGCATTTCAGCCTCAGACCGTGCGCACACCGTGCGTACCGCGGTGGCGCAGGATGCGCGGCCCGAACACCTGCGGCAGCCCGGGCACATCTTCCCGGTGATGGCCCAGCCCGGTGGCGTGCTCACGCGCGCCGGGCATACCGAGGCGGGCTGCGACCTCGCGCGCCTTGCGGGCCTGGAAGCGGCAGCCGTGATCGTGGAGATCATGAACGACGACGGCACCATGGCGCGCCGCCCCGAGCTGGAGGTCTTTGCGCGCAAGCATGGACTGCGCATGGGCACGATCCGCGACCTGATCCGTTACCGCCTGCGCACCGAGCGCAGCGTCGAGCGCATCGCCCGCCGCACGGTGCAGACCGAGTTCGGCGAGTTCGAACTGCATTGCTACGAAGATCGCGTGCACCGCGACCTGCACCTGGCACTGACGCGCGGCCGGCTGGACCAGGCAACCCCGCTGCCGCTGGTGCGCGTGCACATCGCCGACACGCTGCGTGACCTGCTCGGCGTGCGCGGCGAGGCGCGCCACTGGACATTGCGCGATGCCCTGCAGCGCATCGCCGCCGAGCCCAGCGGCGCGCTGGTGGTGCTGCGCGAGCCGGAATCCCCGCGGCAGCTGGCCGATGCCGTGCAGGGCCTGGCGCGGCGTGAATTGCCGCGCACCGATGCGCAGGCCCACTCGGTGCTGCGCACCTACGGCATCGGCGCGCAGATCCTCAAGGATCTGGGCGTGCGGCGCATGCGCGTGCTGTCGGCGCCCAGACAGTTGCACGGTATCTCGGCATTCGATCTCGAAGTGGCCGAGTACGTCTGCGACTGAAGATCCGCCGCGCGCCGCATGCCCAATTTCAAGGTCATCGACGGTGCCGTACGGCCCGCGACGCGCGCCGGCGCGGCTGGCGAGGCGGCCGCCGGCTGCAGCGTGGCCATCGTCGCCGCGCGCTTCAACGCCGATCTGGTCGAGCGGATGGTGGCCGGCGCGACGGCCGCGTGGCAGCGCCAGGGCGGTGATCCGGGCAGATTGCTGCTGGTGCGCGCGCCCGGGGCGTTCGAGCTGCCGCTGCTGGCGCGCAGGCTCGCCGCCAGCGGCCGCTACGACGCGGTCATCGCGCTGGGTTGCGTGATCCGCGGCGAAACCGCCCACTTCCAGTTCGTGGCCGGCGAGGCGGCGCGCGGCCTGGCCGAGGCGGCGCGCGATACCGGCGTGCCGGTGATCTTCGGGGTGCTCACCACGGAGAATGCCGAGCAGGCGCTGGAACGGGCCGATCCCGCGCGCATGGACAAGGGCGGCGAGGCGATGGACGCGGCGCTGGAGATGGCCCACGTGCTGCGTGCGCTCGCCTCGCCATGAGCGAGGCCATGAGTACGCCACGCGGCAATGGCGCGCGCCAGCTGGCGCGCAAGCTGGCATTGCAGGCGCTGTACAGCTGGCAGGTGAATCCGCGGGCCTGGCAGGACCTGGTGGGTGAATTCGATCTGGCCGAGGAAGCCGCGCGCACCGACCGGGACTTCTACGTGGCGCTGGTGCGCGGCGTGTGCGAGCACGCCGCGGAGCTCGATGCACAGCTCGCGACATGGACCGACCGGCCCGCCGCGGAGCTCGATCCGGTCGAGCATGCGGCGCTGCTGATCGGGCTGACGGAACTGCGCGCGCACCCGGAGGTGCCGTTCCGCGTGGCCATCAGCGAGGCCGTCACGCTGGCCCGGCGCTTCGGTGCCACGGACGGCCACAAGTTCGTCAACGCGGTGATGGACAAGGCGGCGCGGGCACTGCGGCCGCAAGAGCACTGAAGCCGCGCCTCGCCGCCATGCTTCACTGATTGCAGCCACGGAGGCGGCCGTGCCGCTGGGTGAATTCGAACTCATCGAACGCTTTTTCCGCCAGCCGGGAGAAGCACTGTGCCGCTCGCGCGGCGATGTGGTGCTGGGCATTGGCGATGATGCGGCGCTGCTGCGTCCAGCCGCCGGCAAGGAGCTGGTCGCGGCGCTCGACACGCTGGTCGAAGGGCGGCATTTCCCGGTCGGTTCGCCGGCACGCTCCATCGGTCATCGCGCGCTGGCGGTGAATCTCTCGGACCTCGCGGCCATGGGGGCGGATCCGGCCTGGTTCCTGCTGGCGCTGACGCTGCCGGCGGCCGACGAGGATTTCCTCGCCGCGTTCGCGCAGGGGATGCTGCAGCTCGCCGCGGCGCATGGCATGGCCCTGGTCGGCGGCGATACCACGGCGGGCACGCTGGCCGCATCGGTGCAGGCGCTGGGATTCGTCGCGCCCGGCGAGGCGCTGCGCCGCTCCGGCGGGGCGCCAGGCGACCTGCTGTACGTCAGCGGCACGCCGGGCGATGCGGCCGCGGGCCTGCGCCTCGCCATGGAGGAGCCGGCCGTCAGGCTCGATGCCGCGCAGCGCCAGTGGCTGCTGGATCGTTTCCACTTCCCCGCGCCGCGTGTCGGGCTGGGCCGGCTGCTGCGTGGTGTTGCCAGTGCCTGCATCGACGTCTCGGATGGCCTGGCCGCGGATGCCGGCAAGCTCGCCGCGGCGAGCGGTTGCGGCGTGCGCATCGAGATCGAGCGCCTGCCGCTGTCCGCGGCGCTGCGCGCGCATGCCGGGGCAGGCGCCGCGCAGCTGGCGCTGGCCGGCGGCGATGATTACGAATTATGTTTCACCGTCGCCGCCGGGCGCGTGGATGAGCTCGCGGCGCGGGCCGCCGCCGCGGAGTGCCTGGTGACGCGCATCGGCGAACTGACGCCCGGCAACGGCATTATGTTGATCGAGCACGGCGTGCCATCGGCTAGGGGATTCACTGGTTACGAGCACTTTCGCCTGCGCCAATCCACGACCTAGGAGACGCGTCACAGCGACACCGGCATGCATGTCCCTATCCTTGGCCGAGCACAGGGAAGCCGCGTCAAACAATGTCCAGCACCACCGCCTCCGCCCCCGGTTCCGCGAAGAAGCCTCCTGCGGCCAGCACGGTGCCCGAGCGCATCGGCAAATACGGCATCGTGCGCGAGGTGGGCGTCGGCAGCACCGGCACGGTGTATCTCTCGCATGACCCGTACTACAACCGCGACGTCGCCATCAAGGTCTACCACGGCGACCTGACCGACGCGGACAAGGCGCGCACCGCGCGCAAGATGTTCCTGTCCGAGGCGCAGATGGTGGGCATGCTGCAGCACCCGCAGCTGATGCCGATCTACGACGCGGGCGAGGAGGACGGCCACTGCTACGTGGTCACCGAGTACGTGCACGGCGGCCGCACGCTGGCCGCTTTCTGCCGCGCCGAGGATGCGCTGCCCGTGGACGTGGTGGTCGAGATCATCTTCAAGTGCGCCAAGGCGCTGCACTACGCGCACTCGCGCGGCGTGATCCACCGCGACATCAAGCCGTCGAACATCCTGTACACGCAGGAAGGCGACGTGCGCATCATCGACTTCGGCATCGCGCTGGTGGCCGACTCGGAGATGTCGCGCATCGAGGGCATCGCCGGCAGCCCGAGCTACATGTCGCCGGAGCAGGTGCAGGGCAAGGAACTGACCAACCGCTCCGACCTGTACTCGCTCGGCGCGGTGATGTACGAGCTGCTGACCGGCGCGCGGCCGTTCCGCGGCGGCAACCTCGCCAAGCTGATGCACCAGATCGTGTACGCCACGCCGCCGCCGATCCATACCGTGCGCCGCGAGGTGCCCGAGGAGCTGGAAGAGGTGGTCGCGATCGCGCTGCAGAAGGATCCCGACAAGCGCTTCAGGAGCGGCCTGGATTTCGCCGCCGCGCTGACCCGCGTGCACCAGAAGCTGCGCGCGCGCACCGGCGAGATGGAAGTGGTGGAACAGCTGGCGCTGCTGCGCAAGCTGAAGTTCTTCCATGATTTCTCGCAAGGCGAGATCTCCGAGGTGCAGAAGGCCAGCTCCTGGCAGAACTGCGTCGGCGGCGAGGAGATCGTGCGCGAGGGCGACATGGAGGACCGCTTCTACGTGGTCGTTGCCGGCAGCTGCGCGGTGGAGCGCAACGGCCGCGTGCTGGGCCAGATGGGCACCGGCGACTGTTTCGGCGAGGCCAGCTACCTGCCGGGCGCGCGGCGCGCGGCCACGGTGCGCGCGCTCGGCAATGTCACGCTGCTGCGCGTCGGCGCCACGCTGCTGGAACAGGCTTCCGCCAACTGCCAGCTGCGCTTCAACCGCGTCTTCCTGCGCTCGCTGATCGAGCGCCTGCAGAACTCCGAGCAGGCGACAGAGCGGCGCTGATCGGCGAAGATGCGGGACCGTGTCCCGCCTGGCCGCCGTCATCCTGGGTCTGCTGTGCATCGCGGCCGCGTCGGCGGCGCCGCCGCGCCGCATCGTCTCGCTCAACTTCTGCACCGACGAACTGCTGCTGTCGCTGGTGCCGCCCGCGCGCATCGCCTCGCTGACCTGGCTGGCACGCACCGACACGGATGCCGCGCAGCGCGCGCTGGCGGCGCGCCTGCCGGTGAACCGGGGCAGCGCCGAGGAAGTGCTGGCCGCGCATCCGGACCTGGTGCTGGCGGGCCGCTACACCACTGCCACCACGCGCGCATTGCTCGCCCGCGCCGGTGTGCCGCTGCTGGAAGTCGATGCCGCGCAGGACTGGCAGGGCATCCGCCGGACCACGCGTGCGGTGGCCGCGGCGGTGGGCGAGAGCGGGCGCGGCGAGGCGCTGCTGGCGCACATGGATGCCGCGCTCGCCGCGGCGGCGGCACTGCGCGCCCCGGCGCCAGTGCGGGCGATCGGCTGGAATGGTGCCGCGCAGGACGTACCCGGCGCCGACACGCTGTTCAACACCATCCTGACGACCGCCGGTGCGGTGAACATCGCCGCGCGACCGGGCGTGGCCTCCACCTTCGACCTGGAAGAGGTGGTGCGCGCGCGACCGCGCCTGCTGCTGCGTGGAACCAGTCACGCGGCGGATCGTGCGTTGCGCAGCGCCGTTGCCGATCATCCGGTGCTGCACGCCTTGCCCGGCCTTGCCATCATCGATTATCCGGAAGGCGCGTGGGCCTGCGGGGTGCCGGCCGCGGCGGATTACGCACTGGACCTGGCGCGCCAGTTGCGGGCGTTGCCACCGCAGTCCCCGCATCGATGAGGCGCTCCGCACCGGCAGTCTGGCTCGCGCTGCTGCTGGCGGCCGTGGCGCTGCTGTCGCTGCTGCCGGGGCGGGCCGGCTGGCTGCTGCCGTGGCGCCTGCGCGGACAGGATGCGGACCTTGCGCGGCTGATCCTGTGGGAGCTGCGCCTGCCGCGGCTGCTGCTGGGGCTGCTGGCTGGCGCGGCACTGGGCCTGGCCGGTGCGGTGCTGCAGGGGTTGACGCGCAACCCGCTGGCCGAACCGGGGCTGATCGGTGTTTCCTCCGGCGCATCGCTCGGCGCGGTGATCGCCATCTATTCCGGTCTCGGTTCGGCCTTCGCGCTGGCGGTGCCGCTGTTTGGCCTCGGCGGCGCGCTGCTCGGCACGGTGCTGACGCTGGCGCTCGGTGGTGCCGGCGGCATGCTCTCGCTGATCCTCGCCGGCGCGGCCGTGTCGGGACTGCTGCTGGCCGGGACGGCGCTGGTGCTGAACCTCGCGCCCAATCCCTATGCGGCGTACGAGATTTCGCACTGGATGCTGGGTTCGCTCGCGGATCGCAGCTGGTCGCAGCTGGGCCTGGCCGCGCCGTTCGTGCTGCTGGGCATGGCCATCCTGCTGGGCACCGGCGGCGCACTGGACGCGCTGAGCCTTGGTGAACTGCAGGCCGCGAGCCTCGGCGTGGATCTGCGCTCGCTGCGGCGCCGCGTGGTGGCGGGCACCGCGCTGGCGGTGGGGGCGGCCACCGCGGTGACCGGCACCATCGGCTTCATCGGGTTGCTTGCCCCGCACCTGGTGCGCGGCGCAGCCGGCCATTCGCCGCGTCGCGCGCTGCTGCCATCGACACTGATGGGCGCGCTGCTGCTGCTGGTGGCGGACCTCATCGCGCGCCTGCTGCCACTGCAGCAGGAGCTGCAGCTCGGCGTGCTCACCGGCCTGGTGGGTTCGCCCTTCTTCCTCTGGCTGGTGTGGCGCATGCAGCGGGAATCGCCATGACCGTGCTGCGCGCGAATGCACTGGTGCTCCGCCGCGGCCGCCGCCGCATCCTCGATGAGGTGACGCTCGAGGCGGGTGCGGGCGAATTCATCGCCGTGGTCGGTCCCAATGGAGCGGGCAAGTCCACGCTGCTGGCGGTGCTGGCCGGGTTGTTGCGGCCGGACCGCGGCGAGATCCGCCTGGATGGGCGCCCGCTGCAGGCGTTTGCCTCGCGCGAGCTGGCGCGGCACCGCGCCTACCTGCCGCAGAACGCGCGCTGCGAATGGCCGTTGAGCGTCGAGCGCATGGTGGCGCTGGGCCTGGTGCCGCTGGGGCGCGACGACCCGGCGCGGGTCGCCGAGGTGCTGGCCGGCTGCGACCTTGCCGCGCTGCGCGCGCAGCCAGTGACCACGCTGTCCGGCGGCGAGCTGGCGCGGGCGATGCTGGCGCGCGCGCTGGTGGCCGATCCGCGGCTGCTGATCGTGGATGAGCCGCTGGCCGGTCTGGATCCCCGCCACGCCTGGGATGCG
>Ga0335083_10001868_pt1 | contig 28532 bp, 27 predicted proteins | sample Lox_Sample_42_FD_206716 | JGI IMG/M metagenome (GOLD analysis project Ga0335083, IMG submission 206716) | Soil microbial communities from Loxahatchee National Wildlife Refuge, Florida, United States - Lox_Sample_4.2 | ecosystem: Environmental > Terrestrial > Soil > Wetlands | place: USA...
TGCCATTCATTTTTGCCGCAACTACTTCGTCATAGTTGGGCGCTTTGGATACATTGAAATATCCTAACAACCTGATTGCTCCTTTACGCTGATGAATATTGTATTTCTTTTCCCACTCAATTGTTTCACTATTTGTTTTAAAATAATGAAAATCCAAAGTCGGTCCATTGGAATAAGAGGGCATGAGTGCCGTTCCTGCCCGCAACGCCCATCCGGGTTTAATATATTCCACAACCAACCCATATGTATAACCGCGGGTATTGGCTGCATAGTCATAAGCACCATTATTCATCAAAGCCCAATTCAAAAAATCTGTTCGGGGATCGTGACTGACACTGTTTTCATCAAAAAAATCGGCGATGCCGAATTTTCCAAAATTGATCGTGATGCGGGAAGTGGAGAGCTTTTCTTTAAACTGGTTTGCATCAGCATCTATTTCTTCAAAATGTTCTTTATCCAGAGAAATCTGTTGCCGAAGAAAAAAACGTGCCACATAAACTACTGGTTCGGGATCTCCGATACGAAATGTTTCTCCATTTGGAAATCCGGCAATACCCAGCGTACTGCTGATACCTTTTCCACCCGCCATTTCCGGATTAAAATAAAGAGATGCGCCCTTCCACAATCTTCTGCCTAAATAAAGGGTGGATGTTACTGAATACGCTTTCTCACTTTCGGGTTGTAAACTGTTTTGTCCGCTGTATGGCGCATTAAAAGATGGATGTGCCTGTATAATACCTGTCAACTGAAAATGATAGCTCCATCCATCACCTTTCAGCAGGGAACTATCTTCCTGATCCTGTGATAAGGATTGTAATGAAAACAATAAAAAGCTTAAAAAAATTCCTGGATATCTCATAAAAAAAAATCCTGCAAATGTAGAATGAGTAAAGAATTGATGCAAATTAATTATAGCAACATGGTTGCTTTTATCATTCGGTTTTTCCCATGCAGGTCCTTTTTTATTTCAACCGAAGCAAATCCTTTGGAAAAAAACAATTGTTTTACAGGATCTGAAAAATCTTCGTGCAGTTCTGCAAATATTTTTGTTTTTATTCTCGGTTTCTCTATAACAAAATCAGCTAATGCTTCATAAAAAATCAGCGGATTATTATCATGCACAAATAGCGCAAGAGGCGGTTCATAGGCCACTACATGTTCACTCATTTTTTTCTTACTACTTACGGGAATATATGGCGGATTGCTGATTATATAATCAAACCTGGGAAGTAAGTTTCTATTGTTGGCATTTAAGAAATCTGATAATATAAAATTAATATCTGTGCCATGCATCGATGCATTTTTCCTGGCTACATCCAGGGCATCCTGGCTGATATCGCAGGAGTAAATAGTAGCCTGTGGAAGTTTTTTTTTCAGGACGATCGGTATACAGCCGCTCCCCGTTCCAATATCCAGAATGCTGATGTCCGCAGTCTGATCTCTGAAATCAGAGGCATCCTCAATCAGCCAATTGACCAGCTCCTCTGTTTCCGGCCTTGGTATCAATACTCTTTCGTCAACATATAACTTCAATCCGCTAAACCAGGCTTCATGCAATACATATTGAAGCGGCCTGTGATTCATCAGTTCAGCGGAATATTTTTCAAACAACAGCTCTTCCGCTCCTGAAAGAATAATGTTTTTATGAATGATCCGCTCTGTTTTTTTTTGTTTGGTGATATTTTCCATCACCAGATCGGAGATGGCAACAGCCTCACGATGCTCATATATGGAGTCAAGTTGGGATAATAATTTCTGATTCGCTTCGTGAATGGTCATCTGTAAATGTAAAATCTAAAATGTAAAATAGAGCAATTCATCCCAAAATACGGGCTGATTTTATATTTAGTATTTTGCATTTTATATTCAAAGAGACATATTGACTATTCATGAAAGATACATGTACCGCTGCATTGAGCTTGCAGAAAAGGGAAGGGGATCAGTTGCTCCCAACCCGATGGTAGGTGCCGTGCTTATATATAAAGACAGGATTATCGGAGAGGGATATCATATGCATTACGGCCAGGCACATGCGGAAGTTAATTGTATTCGTTCTGTTATGAAGGATGATGAACCTTTTATTTCCCAGTCAGTATTATATGTTTCACTCGAGCCCTGTGCCCATCATGGCAAAACTCCTCCCTGTGCAGACTTGATCATAGAAAAAAAAATTCCCCTGGTAGTAATAGGTTGTCGTGATCCTTTTAAAGAAGTTGATGGAAAAGGCATCGAAAAATTAAACAAGGCAGGAGTTGAAACTATTGTGGGAGTTCTCGAAGAAGAATGCGTCCATCTGAATCAGCGTTTTTTTACATTTCATCTTCAGCACAGGCCTTATATCATCCTTAAATGGGCTCAGACTGCCAATGGAAAAATAGCAAATGCGGATTATTCAAGGGTTTTTATCAGCAACCAGATTACGAACCGCATGGTTCACAAATGGAGAAATGAAGAATCATCGATATTGATCGGAACCAATACTGCATTATATGATGATCCGCAACTTACGGTAAGAGAATGGGAAGGAATCAATCCAATACGGCTGATTATTGATATGGATTTGAGTTTGCCGGAAACTTTGAAAATTTTTGATCGGCGTGTAAAAACAATTGTTTTCAATTCCATCAAACATGAAGAACAAAACAATCTCTCTTATTACCAGGTAACGACAGATGTGGAACTTGTTCACCAGGTAGTCCACGCCCTTTATCAATTGAATATTCAAAGTGTAATAGTAGAAGGCGGCGCTAAGCTATTACAATCTTTTATTGCAGAAGGAGTTTGGGACGAAGCCAGGATCATCACCAATGAAGAACTAATTATTCGGGATGGAATTCCGGCTCCGGTATTAGATAAAGGAAAACTGATATGCAGGGAAAATTATTTTTCTGATTTCATCTGCTATTTCAAAAATCCAGACTTTGTTTAATGAAAACTTTTCAGGTTGGGATCAACCTGGGAAAGATTCCCGGCTTTTGTTTTCAGTTTACAGTCTGAAAAAAAACAGGTTATACTACATTGATACGGCTTATGTACGCTTTATATACGCCTTTGACAGGGAGTATCAAGGGAGTAAGCCCTGGTTACTCTTAAACCTAATTAGATACTGGTCCTCATTCAGAAGCGGAATTTTTTGTTTTGTTCAATTTCACAACAGAGGATCCGTTAGGGTTATTTAAACCTTTCACTTATTAGCAGGTCTTTACTTCCTACTTTGTAAACATAAAATCCTTCTCCACTTTTTACTCCTAAATTACCGGCGGTAACCATATTCGTTAGTAAGGGACAGGGAGCATATTTGGGATTACCGAAACCAGAATGCAATACTTCCAAAATAGAATGGCAGACATCCAATCCGATAAAATCAGCCAATTGCAAAGGTCCCATTGGATGAGCCATTCCAAGTCTCATAACAGTATCTATTTCTTCCACTCCGGCCACCCCTTCATACAGGGTATAGACTGCTTCATTGATCATTGGCATTAAAATTCTGTTTGCGACAAAGCCAGGATAATCATTTACCACACAGGGTATCTTTCCAATTTGTTTTGTCAATTCAACAATTGACGAAGTGGTTTCTTTAGAAGTTGCGTATCCATTGATGATTTCGACGAGTTTCATCACAGGTACAGGGTTCATGAAGTGCATCCCGATCACGGAACGGGGGCGTTTGGTGACCGATGCAATTTTTGTGATGGAAATAGAAGAAGTATTGGTGGCCAGAATGCAATGATCAGAAACCGCTTCGTCTAATTGTTTGAATATTTTCAGTTTCACTTCTGCATTTTCAGTAACAGCTTCCACAACTAATTCAGCATCCTTAACTCCGGTTATAATATCTGCTTCTAAAGATATCCGGTCGAGTGTTTCTTTTTTCTGGTCTGCAGTGATGCTGCCCTTGGCCAGCTGGCGATCCAGGTTTTTACTGATAGTTTGAATCGCCTTTTCGAGTTGAGCCTGATGAATATCGACCAGGGTTACCTGAAAATTATTCTGAGCAAACACATGTGCGATCCCGTTGCCCATTGTTCCGGAACCAATGACAGAAACATGTTTCATGATGTATTATTCGTTATTTAATGCAAAATATTAAATGCAGAATAAAAAAACGTAAAGGAGATCATTTAAAAATAAAATGGCTTTTCAATTTGACATTTAATATTTCAGATTTTACATTCTCATGGTGGTATCACTTTTTTGAACTAAACTTGCAGTTTCCTGTAAAACAGGATTCGGAAATAGAATAATTCCTTATGTATCCTAACCTTTATTACGCTTTCAAAGATTTATTCGGAGTAGATTGGAAGTTTCTGCGGTTTATTAATTCATTCGGTTTTTTTGTGGCTATTGCTTTTGTCGGCGCTGCTATCATTTTGACAAAAGAACTCAGGCGAAAAGAAAGCGAGGGATTATTGCAGGCAAAAGAAGAGACAATTGTTGTTGGCAAGCCTGCAAGTTTTGCTGAATTACTGACCAATTTTATTCTTGGTTTTCTTTTAGGTTATAAGATCATCGGTCTTTTTCTTTCTGATAGTCCGCTGGCTGCTAATCCGCAGGATTTTATTTTTTCTTCTGCAGGTAACTGGCCCGCGGGTCTGTTGCTTGGATTGCTGTTTGCAGGAGTCAAGTGGTGGGAAAAAAATAAACAAAAACTTCCTCAGCCGGAAGAAAGAAAAATCAGGATCTGGCCGCACGACAGGGTAGGAGACCTCACAATTTTTGCTGCCGTATTTGGTTTTGCAGGTGCTAAGGTTTTTAATAGTCTTGAAACCTGGAATGAATTTATAAAAAACCCAATCGAATCTTTGATTTCTTTCAGTGGGCTCACTTTTTATGGGGGACTTATTTGTGCTGCACTTGCGATATGGTATTATGCTAAAAAAAGAAATATTGGATTCTGGCAACTGAATGATTCAGCAGCGCCGGGTCTTATGATGGCCTATGCAATCGGGAGGATCGGGTGCCAGGTTTCGGGTGATGGTGACTGGGGAATCATTAATAGTGCTTATTATACCAACCTTAATCAAAAAGTAGTGCTGGCGCCAAGGCCCGATTATTATAATGTAATTGTGACAAAGAACAGTGATATATATGTAAGCCAGTTCGGTTCACTGAATGTACCTCATGCATATGCAAAAGCACCATCCTTTCTGCCCGATTGGCTATTTGCTTATCCATATCCACACAATGTAATCAATGAAGGAATAAGGATTCCCAACTGCACTGATCAGTATTGCAGCTATCTTCCCCTGCCTGTATTTCCAACTCCCGTGTACGAAACCCTCATCTGTCTTGGTCTTTTTTTTATTATCTGGACAATGCGTAAAAAGTTTACTGTCCCGGGAACATTATTCGCGTTATATCTGGTCTTAAATGGGATCGAACGATTTTTCATTGAAAAGATTAGAGTCAATACAAAATATACTAAACTTCCTTTCCAACCTACTCAGGCCGAAATCATTTCATTTTTGCTTGTTTTTACAGGTGTCGGTTTGTATTTTTTTCTTCGTAATCAAAATAAAAAGACTAAGTCTTCTGCATGAGAAGCTATCGCAATTAATGGATTTCACGATTTGCCATCCCTCCCAAAATTTCACCTTTTATCAACTTTGAATCAAGTCCTGTAACCTCATTTCCCCCCATACGTCTTAATGCTACTCATTGAATGCGACCAATTATCAGTAAAATCAGCCTTCCAAAACAAAGCAATGTTCTATGTATTACAAAGTACTGATCTTTGGAATGTAATATTTAACAAATAGTACTTAAAAGACTTATATGAAAAAATTGACGCTTATGCTGGCATCTGTGGCCTTGATATCTTTATCTTCTTTCGGACAGTCAGATCAAAATAAAAAAAACATACAGGGTTTCGTGACAGATGATAGTCAAAAAGGAATTGAATCGGCCTCTGTTTCCTTATTGAAAGCAAAAGACTCCTCTGTCTTAAAAACAATTGTTTCGGATAGATCAGGTCATTTTCAATTCACCGGAATTGCTGATGGAAAATATATTGTTTCCATAACAGCAGTGGGTCACCTGGTTTCTTATTCAAATGCTGAGATTTCTCCCAGTCAATCATTCGTGGATTTAAAAACAATTTCCCTGAAAAATAAATCCAGTGAACTGAAAGAAATAGCTGTTGTGGGAAGAAAATCATTTATCGAACAGAAAGCAGATCGTATGATCGTCAACGTGGATGCATCTCCTGCCAACGCAGGTACTTCGGTGATGGATGTATTGGAGAAAACTCCCGGAGTTACTGTCGATAAGGACGACAACATCAGCCTGAAAGGCAAGCAGGGAGTTACGATCATGATCGACAATAAACCTACGTATCTCAACGCCTCACAGCTGGGCACTTATCTCAGAAGTCTTCCATCATCTGCGATCGAACAATTGGAAGTGATGACCAACCCTTCCTCAAAATATGATGCTGCAGGTAATTCAGGTATCATTAATATTAAAACCAAGAAGAATAAAACTAAAGGATTCAATGGCAGCCTTACATTGACTCATACCCAGGGTGTTTACGCAAAACCTGGTGGTAGCCTTAATCTGAATTACAGGAATGGCAAATTCAATATTTTTTTCAATGGAGGTTACACTCATTGGGAAGGCTTTCAGGATTTGGACATCACTCGTAAATACCTGAATGTTTCAGATCAGAAAATCAATTCGATCTTCACACAGCATACTGAAATGAAATTTGTCAATCCGGAATTGAATGCAAAGTTTGGAGTTGATTATTATGTGAATAATAAAACCACGGTAGGCTTTGTAGTGAGTGGCTTCAGGAATAATGAAACCAATAATTCGACCAGCACTATTTATTTATCAGACCCAAGCTATAATGTTGATTCTATCGTTTACTCACCCAGTGTCAATAAAACCAAATGGAGAAATGGTTCCGTGAACCTGAACTTCAGACATCAGTTTGATTCAACGGGAAGAGAATGGACAGCAGATCTGGATTATATCAATTATCGTTCGAACAGTGATCAGCAATTTAATAATATCACCTATAACCCTGATTGGACAGAAAGAGACCAGAACACACTGATCGGAAATCTTCCATCCAATATTGATATCTATTCTTTCAAAACCGATTACTCGCATCCTCTCAAAAAAGATTTAAAACTTGAAGCCGGACTGAAAACCAGTTATGTTTCGACGGATAACAATGCGAATTATTATAACCAGATAAATGGAGAATTGTTTGTCGATACAACCAAGACCAACCATTTCCTTTATCGAGAAAATATTAATGCCGCATATCTTAACCTTACTAAACAATATAAAAAATGGAATATCCAGGCAGGATTGAGACTGGAGAATACGAATTATTCCGGACACCAGCTGGGAAACAGCTATACAGTCAATAACAACGATTCATCTTTCAGCAAATCTTATGTAAATCTTTTTCCGACAGTTTATATCAGTTATCAGCTCAATGAAAAGAACCAGCTATCTGTGAATTACGGACGCAGGATTGACAGACCAGCTTACCAGGATTTAAATCCATTCCTGTTTTTCCTGGACGAGTACACTTATCAGGCAGGTAATCCTTATCTGCAACCGCAGTATACAAACAATATTGAATTATCTCATACTTACAAAAATTTCCTGACAACTACATTGAATTACAGTAATACAAAAAACTTTTTCTCTGAAACTTTTGAACAGGACGGCCATGCAACAATTGTCAGGAATGGAAATATAGGAACACGTCAGAATGCAGGAGCTTCTGTAAGTGCACAGGTTCCGGTTAAAAGATGGTGGACAGCCATATTGTATGCCAATGTAAATTATAACAAATTCGAGGGTATGTTATATGGAGAGAATCTTGATGTGAGCGCAACAACATTTTTGGTAAATATCAATAACCAGTTCAGGTTCGGGAAGGGCTGGAGTGGTGAAATTTCTGGATTTTATCGCACCAAAGGTGTGGAAGGACAGATCATAATTGAGCCATTGGGACAGGCTTCCGCCGCTGTATCGAAACAATTATTCAAAGACAAAGCCACTCTCAAACTTGGTATGCGTGATATTTTTTATACACAGCAGGTAAAGGGGTATATCAATTTCCAACAAACAGAAGCTACATTTCATAACTCACGCGATAGTCGTCAGCTAAGCATTTCTTTTATTTACAGATTTGGCAAACCTATCAAAGGAAACCAACCGAGAAGAAATACCGGAGGTGCCGGTGACGAATCAAACCGCGTAAAAACAGGTGGAAATAATTAATCATTAAAAACTTCAAACATGAAAAGGATTTTAATATGCTTATTTGTCTTAATTGTATCAGGAATTTCAGTCTTTGCTCAATGTGATCAAAAAGTAGTATGGACGGCCCCCAAAGCAGATTTTGCCGATGAAGCAGGAAATGTCACAGAAACAAAAGATGTAAAAGTTGTAATAAGAACCAACAAGAAAGAAATAAAAATCACCCATAGCGATGATGAAACCGACACCTTACAGGGGTTGATTAAAGAAGTCACCTGTAATTGGAAGGATGCTTTTAAAAATGGCAAGACGGTTATGAAAGTGGATCTGAGTGACAGGAATACTCAGATGATGAACAGCATTATTACCATTGAAGCAAAAGATTCAAAAATTTTAGTGTCGATCCTGGCAGAAATTCCTGACGGGACAAAAAAAATGATCAAAATCCCGGTCGACAGTTATAAGGTCGAATAAAGCTGATCAAAGAATTTCCAGGGGTATTGATAAATTAGCCAATGTTTCTACATTTGTCTTATCAATCATCCATTATGCCTTCATTTGATATTGTCAGTAAAGTTGATCCCCAAACTCTCGACAATGCTGTAAATGTCACCCGGAAAGAGATTGTCAACCGTTTTGATTTTAAAGATTCTCCGGTTCAGATCGAACTGAATAAAAAAGATATGCAGATCGGAATCGAAGCAGAGAGTGATATGAAATTGAAACAAATCACTGACGTTTTAATCAGCCGATCCATCAAGCAGGGATTGGATCCACTGGCTTTTGATTTTGGTAAAGAAGCCCATCAAAGCGGCAAAACAGTAAAAAAAGAAGTCCCTGTCAGGAATGGCCTGAAACAGGAAGATTCAAAAAAAATTGTAAAACTTATCAAAGATTCCGGGCTCAAAGTTCAGGCTCAAATCATGGATGATCTTGTCAGAGTTACGGGCAAGAAAATAGATGACCTCCAGTCGGTCATCCAACTCTGTAAAAATGCTGGCCTGAATATACCCCTCCAATATATCAACATGCGCAGCTGAAAATCTGAATAAATAATTTGGTTGCCAGATAGATAAAGCCTAATTTTGCGCTTCCAAATTTCTCAAGCCTGTTTTGGCGTATGATATTTAAACACAGAATGTTATGAAAAAAGGCATCCATCCGGAAGGTTACCGGCTCGTGGTTTTTAAGGATATGAGCAATGGCTATTCTTTTTTGACTCGTTCTTCTGCTGCTTCACGCGAAACCGTAAAGTGGGAAGATGGAAACGAATACCCGCTGATTAAACTGGAAATCTCCAATACTTCACATCCATTTTTTACAGGAAAGAATATGTTGGTGGATACAGCAGGCCGTATTGATAAATTTAAAAAGCGTTACGAGAAAAAAACAAAATAATTCTATTATTCCGTTGAATTTATGGAATAGAAGAGTTGTTTTTCATGGCTATACTTTTCCCTTTTCGGTTATCCGGGAAGGGATTTTTTTTGTTTTATTTCATCGTTCTTTTATTGAAACCTCATTCCAAAAAAATATAAAATTGTAGTTTTAGGCAATGAATGAAATTATATTGGATGATGCTGAAACAATCCAGGATTTCTTTCCTTTCACACTAACCCGTTCTGTGGCAGATATTCGTATCGGCATTACAACTATCAGGGAAAAATGGGAAAAGTTTTTCGGTTATGCTATCAGGGCAGACCAACCGCAGGATAAAACAATACCGGTTCTTCCGTCCAATATCATTCCTGACAAATCGCTGATTATTGCAATTCAGGAAAAAAACTATCAACAATATATCAGTTCGGTCAAAGAACTCAAAACGATCAGGTATCCCTGGCATATTTTTCAATTGAATGATGAAAACATCCGGAGTGATTTTAAGTTCATCACAAAGGAGCGTGAATCGGCGAAAATTTCATCGACCAACAAAGTCATTCAATCCGAAAATATTTTTATTGAACCAGGCGCCATGGTTGAACACTGCTTTTTAAATGCTTCCAAAGGGCCGATCTATATCGGGAGGAATGCAGAAATTATGGAAGGCGCCATGATTCGCGGGCCTTTTGCATTGTGCGAAGGAGCAGTTGTAAAAATGGGAACAACAATTTATGGAGCGACGACTATCGGCCCTTATTCTACGGTTGGAGGTGAAATTAAAAACTCGGTCATCTTTGGTTATTCGAATAAGGGACATGATGGATATCTTGGCGACTCGGTGATTGGGACATGGTGCAATTTAGGCGCCGGCAGTTCCAGTTCCAATATGAAAAATAATGCAGGCGAAGTGAATGTTTGGAATCCTCATTCAAAAAAATTCATTTCAGCAGGACTAAAATGCGGATTGCTGATGGGTGATTATTCGCAAAGCGCCATCAATACTTCTTTCAATACGGGTACTGTTGTAGGAGTGTGCTGTAATGTATTTGGGAACGGCCTGACTCCCAAATATATTCCGGATTTCAGTTGGGGATATACTCCTATTTCGAAATATCTTTTTGAAAATGCTTTGAAGGATATGGCCAATTGGAAGAAATTAAAAAATCAATTGCTGAGTAATGTCGAAATAAGTACTTTGAAACATATATTTGAACAATCATAAAAAAAAAGAATGAGAAAGCAAATCGCTGCAGCGAATTGGAAAATGAATCTGACATATCAACAGGGAGAGCAATTATTGGATGAGGTCCTGAATGCAGAGATTGCATTGGAAAATCATCAGCATGTAGTTTTTGCAGTGCCTTTTCCTTATCTCATCATGGCAAATAGTGAAATAGCGGGTCTTAAAAATTATTTTGTAGCCGCACAAAATTGTTATAGTAAAAAATCAGGAGCTTTTACCGGCGAAGTATCTGCAGAGATGCTGGATTCCATTGGCATCAGGTATTGTGTTCTTGGGCACAGTGAACGAAGGGAATATTTTTCGGAAAGCAATCAGTTCCTGGCTGAGAAAATAAATATCTGCCTTTCTTATAATATTACTCCAATCTTTTGCTGCGGAGAACCTTTATCTGTCCGTGAAGCCGGAACTCAAAATAGTTATGTTGAAACGCAGCTAAAAGAATCTTTATTCCATTTACCAGTCGGCCAAATTAATAAAATTGTAATTGCATATGAACCGATCTGGGCGATTGGAACTGGTAAAACTGCAAGTACTGAACAGGCACAGGAAATGCATGCTTATTTAAGAGAAATATTGTCAAAACAGTTCGGCAATCAGGCTGCAGATGATTTAACGATTTTATATGGAGGCAGCGTTAAAGCCGGCAATGCAAAAGAACTATTCAGCTGTCCCGATGTAGACGGCGGCCTGGTTGGAGGAGCTTCATTGATTGCGGCAGATTTCATACAGATTATTCATGCATTAAAATAGATTGACCATTTCAATTTGTCAGCCTCCCCGAATGTATACCTGGTTCATGAAAATATTACGGTCATTAAGCAGGAATGATATATCCTTTTATGAAGACATATTGCTGAAAAGAAGTTTCACCATTTTAATTATTCAATGTGTGGGACTGGTTCTGGCATTTGGCAGCAATATACTCTTGGCAAGATTATACGGAGAAAAGACCTATGGGATTTATTCTTTGATTACAAGCTGGTGTGCCTTATTATCTGTGGTTTCACTTTTTGGAATGGATGATGTTCACCTGGTCCGGATACCCTCCATGAAATTAAAAAATGAAAAATCGAATATTAAGGATCAGTTAAAATGGTCTTTGGCTATTAATATCCTGTCCATAAGTATTGTTGCAATTATATTTTTTTTTATCATAAATTTTTTACCGGCAGGCAGTCTTTCAGCAAACGCCCATTATTTTAATCTTTCATTATTGATCATATGTTCATTGACACTGATGACCAATCTTATTTGTGCCTTACGCGGGTTGGATAAAGTGGTTTGGGGAGAGATCATTGACAAAATCATTCGACCTCTTTTATTTTCATTTTTTTTATTGCTTTTATTTTATTTATCACGAAATGACCTGGTCAGCAATTCGATAATTTCAAACAGTGCGACCCTGTTTTTAATTACCGGCCTATTATTTTTTTTGATTCAAAAAAGTCTGAACGAACTAAAGCTTCCGTCATCAGAGAAAAAAAATATTTATTCACTCTCAAAAAATATCCGATATGTTTCTTTAAATATATTATACCTCTTATCAACCAGGATAGATATTTTACTGCTTGGCCTATGGTCGGACGTTATCCTGGTAGGGCATTATAATGTTGCCACCAGGTTTGCAGACATTTTCGCATATCCCATTGCCATTATTAATTTATCTCTGCCTACGCTGATCTCACGTGAACGTCATGAAAAAGATGCAACTGCCGTTCCTTTGCTGATGTATCGGGTCTCTAAAAACACTTTTTTTCAATGCCTCGCTTTGGACATGTTCTTTTTGGTAAGCGGTTATTGGATATTGAGCTGGTATGGGAAGGGATTCACTTCTGCCTTCCCTGTTTTATGTATATTTTTATTGTCCAACCTGATCAGCGCTTTTACCGGACCCATTGATGTTTTTTTTATCATGATGGGAAAAGAAAAAAAAGCTATTCTCTGCAGGATTATTTCTTTACTAATAACATTTGCCCTGCTATTTTTACTGATCCCTGCCTGGAAAATAATGGGCGCAGCAATTTCAATGTTGATTGGGAATTTTGTTTATTGTAGTTTATTGGAATATCATTTTTTTAAACAGCATAAGTTTCTCGTTCATCCTTTTGGCCCGTCTGTACTCAAAAAATCTGGTAAAAACTAAATACCGGGTCGATGCATGCAGAAGTTTATGATATGGGATCGAAACTCATCAATCTTTCAAATGAGGATCGAAAATTTTCCTTTACAAAAAAAGATAAGGATCCTGATATCCTGTCCCTGGTTCTATCTGTCTTTTCATCCATAAATTTCAGAAACAAATCTCGCAGTTTTTCTTCTGACTCATAAAGATAAATGGCATCCTCGTAATGTTCAGGGATTTTAAAACCGGCAGGAAGAAGTGCTGGCATGGGAGAGAGGAGCAAATCTGCCGTGAGGCCTGTGGCAGTGGACTCTCCGTAAATTTCAGGAGTACCGCGAATACCTACCGTATCAATTCTCACAGGGCTCCAAATAATATCAGCTCCTGCCAATTGATTTTCATATTCTGCCTGTTGAACATAGTCTTGATAATATTTTATTTTGCAATCGGCCGATGAAAAGGTTTCCAATTCTGACAAAAATTTTAAAGCGTAATCTGTCTTATTACTGCCAAGGATTATCAGTTCAACTGGCTTTTTTTTAGTAAGATCAAAAATCGACTTTTTAAGAAAAGACAAAACAAAATCATAATCACGCCTAATTGGATCTACAGAACCAGGAATAATTATTTTGAAAAATTTATTCGGGACATTAGAGTTTGACTGATTTCCCTGGAAAAAACGCGATGGAATAAATTCAACCGTTGAAGAAGGCAGGGATTTATGGAGAGCATCTTTCATCAAAGGGAAAAAAACCCGATAATGTTGAATCCGTTTATGAAAATATAATTTTGAAAATGATTCTGAGATATCACGAATACTATTGTATTTGCTTGCCAAATATTCATTAATCGCCTGAACAGATAAGCTGATATGAACCTTTTTTTGATCGCATATCGATAAAGCAAAATAGAGAAGATTATTGTCCAACGTGCTTATATGAAAATGAGAATAATTATTCTGTTTCAAAGTCGTGACCGCTCTCCGGATAAAATCCCGGTTCGATTCATTAACTGATTGCCTGGTAAAGCTTGCAGATAACCATTTATCTTCCGGCAGGACCCGGGCATATAAATTTTGATAAGTAGATTCTCTGAGAAAAACATCAACCTTTTCAAAATATATCTCTGCCAGATCCAATATCCCTGGTAATGTTTCATGATGAGTCGTTTCATATATCAATAACCGCATAACTGATTATTAAAATGAGCCTGGTTCATATTATCTAAATTCAACGTGAAAATACAAAACCAAGAATTGATTCGATTATATTTGCCAGATCAACCTGCATGAACCCCTTTATTATCATTACAACTATTTTCAAACCAACTGAAGCAATCTTGCACTATGCAGATCTGGAAAACTACAGATTGATCATTGTAGGAGACAAAAAAACTGCAAATGACTGGGTCTGTGACGGTGCAAAATATTTGTCAGTCCAACAGCAGAAAAAAATTGGGAATCATTTGAACCGGCAGCTTCCTTATAATCATTATTGCAGGAAAATGATGGGTTATTTACATGCAATAATGAATGGCGCTGACCAGATTATTGACCTGGATGATGATATTTTCCCAAAAAAAAATTGGGGATTTCCTGCACTGAAAGGTCAATTTCCTTTTATTTCTCCTGGCAAAGGCTTTATTAATATTTATCAATATTATTCTGACAAAAATATCTGGCCTCGGGGATTACCCTTGGATTCCATAGCTCAGAAATTCGATTTTCAGGGGAATATGACAGGGCAATCTTGTAAAATAGGAGTTTGGCAGGCATTATCTGATGGGGATCCTGATGTCGATGCTATTTATCGGTTGACCAATAATGATGGTTGTAATTTTTTTAATAAGGGTCCGATTGTACTTGGAAAAAATACAGTAAGTCCATACAATTCTCAAAATACGCTCACCAGGAAAGAATTGTTTCCCCTTCTATATCTGCCTGCTTATACAAGTTTTCGTTTTACTGATATCTTAAGAAGTCTGGTCGCTCAACCAATAATGTGGCTTTACGATTATCATCTTGGTTTTACCGATGCAACTACTATCCAGAAACGGAATGCTCATAATTATTATGAAGACTTTGTCGCGGAGATTCCCATGTATCGATATGCACCACTTGTCGTTGAAATAGTAAGCGGGGTAATTTCGGGTCATGAAACAATCGGGAATAATCTCCATAATGCTTACGAGGCCTTGCAAAAAAATAAGATCATTCTTTCAAAAGAACTAAAAGTACTGGAAGCATGGTTAAAAGAATTAAGCTTCTTTTAGAAATTAGAAAATTTAAAAGCTCTATATGGACAACTAATGATCTTATTATTTACTTCTTACAAATTCCATTTTAAACGAGCATTCATTCTTTCGAACTGGTTCATATTTAATAAAGAAAAATCCAACACCAGCAATTCAAAAAATAGGACGTCGGAAAAAAAATAAGTCGTAACATGAATGATGATCGGAAACCAGAAAAGAATCTTATCATATTTTTTTGTAAAAAATCCAATCATCATAAAGCCTTCAAGAAGAACAATGAAAATATTTCCGATGTTCAGGAACCATTCCTCCCTAATGCACCACCTGTAAAACCCGGAAAGGAGCGTCTCTGGATTATGATATAAATAATCAACGAGATTTGATTTAAATGTGCCTACTCCCTGCTCCCAATTAAAAAAAGAACTGCCTATAAAAGTTTTCCAAATAAATGATATCGAATATATATAGCAGGTATAGTACCGGATACCTTGCCAGAGCAGGAAGCACTTCTCATTATCAGCAACCCAAAAAGGCAACAATATAACCATCATCCCAGCCATCGAGTGACTATGATGTGTTGCAAACGCATTAAAAGTGAGTACATAAATAATTGTAAGTAATGTAAATGAAATAACAAAATAACGGTTGAGCGGAAAAATAATCGCAAATATTCCCGTCAGGAACAGGAGAAAATCAAATATCACAGCGCCGATCGGATTATGTACAATTATTTCCGGAATGCCTAACAACGCATAAACCCAATAGGTAATATCCAGCTGCAAATTAAAAAGAGGAGGTGATAGTAACCTTGATGGAGTAGTATATTCAATAAAACGCAATAACAAAAAACAAAGAATATAAATAATTATACACCTGGTTATAATAATTCTTTGGCCACTGCTCATATGGTTTACTTAATCACTAGTAATGTATCCGATGAAATTTCATTAACAGTTCCATCGTTTTCAAACCTGATTTTTTTATTTAGCACGTATATGTTCTTTATATCCTTTTTTTCAATTTGGGATAAATATTTTCTATACCATTGAGGAAAGGCTTCGAATTGTGATGCATGATTATATAATCCATGAACAATGGACTTGAATGCTTGATGTTTTACTGCCCAATAATTTTCAAGATAGTTTTGCCATGGATCCATTCCATTCTTTGCTTTCACAGATAAATAGTAATCAAGAGGTCCAGTCAAAAATTCATGTTGAGGCGAATTCCAGGTGTGTTTCAGATCAAGCAAATCTCCATCATTAAACCTTATTTCATAAATATTATACTCTTCCTTTGGATAATATCGCTCAGAATATAATTTCCAAAGAAAAAAGGGCGAAGTCTCCAGCCTGGTGAAGTTTACTAATATAGCGGCCACAGTAAAGAGTAAAACAAATCCGAAAAGAAATTTATCCTTCAGATATAATTTTCTAAAATAGCTGTTTTTAAAAATATTTTTAAAGAATTTCATGAAGGAACGATTAAATAAACATCCTGTATCAGTGGCTCACCTTAATATATCCCCATCCTTCACGCTGCTTGGAAATAATTTCATAAATCCCGTCCGGAACAATTTGAACACCTGGCACTAATTGACCTGCATCGATATGCTGGTTTTTCATTGCGATGGCACAAATTTTAAATGATATATTTTTATTCTCTGAAAATTTTGTTATTGCATCACTGACCAGTGATTTATCCTTTACAGCAAGCGCGGTACCCTGTGCAAACATAACGACTTCGACTTTGGCATCCGGATGCTCCGGCACAATTTCATTGATCCAGCGGATGACGGCTTTTTGATCAATACTGTCCTTACTGGTCATATCAAACAAAACTCTGTAATCAGTTTTTTGTGCTGTTAAAAAATTTATAATGAGAAACGAAATGGAAATTAGAAATAAATTCTTTTTCATAATAGCAGTTTTAGTATAGTAATTAAATGAGCAATATGCAGCAGATATTCAAAATTAAGGCAGAACCCCGATTCACAAAATTTTTTCGAAGAACAAATCTCTTATCTGTACTGCTCATAACAATTGACAGGGAGAGTATCTTGCAATATTGCTATTTCCTTCTCATCCAAAACAGGCACATGTATTGAATGGACAATATCTTCCAACTGATCCATTGTTCTTATTCCAACTATCGCAGATGTAATCGCCTTGTGATGCAGCACAAACCTGATGGCTGTTTGTGCATTGTCGCGCTTTTTTCCGGAAACAGAAGCAATTGCGGCGGCAGCTTTCCGAACTTCTTCAGCGGTATAATTCAAATATGTTTCAGGTGTCTTGTTTACCAATAAACCTTTTGCCAATGATCCCCTTGCAAGGATGCCGATATAATTATTTTTTGCAAGGTCCAGGCAGCTTTCTTCGGGCCTTCTGTCCAGCAAACTGTATTGCATCATGATGCTGACAATATTAGACTTCTGTATATAGGTTCTGATTACATTCGGCCGGATGGATGAGATACCGTAATAAAGAATCTTTCCCTGTCGCTTTAGTATTTCAAAAGCATCGATTGTTTCGTCGATCGGATCTTCCATCGTACCTCCGTGCAATTGATATAAATCGATATAATCTGTCTGGAGTCTTTGCAGGCTTTTGTCAATACTGGAAAGAATATATTCTTTCTTAGGGTTCCAATCCCATCCGCTTCCATCTTCCTTCCACTGATTGCCGACCTTTGAAGCCAGGATGATTTCTTTTCTTTTTCCTTTGAGGGCTTGCCCGATCGCAATCTCATTTCGGCCATGTTGATAAAAATCAGCAGTATCAAAAAAATTAATTCCAAGATCGATTGCGCGATGAAGCATCCGGTCATTGTCTGAATTCCTTTCATCCAATGACATACAACCGAAACCAATTTCACTGACCTTTAAAGTGGATTTTCCTAATTGCTGATAACGCATTTCAGATTTCATTGAAAACTCGAAATGCAAGATAATCCAATTATTTTTTTTTTGGATTTGATGAAAATGATTGATCGCAAAGAAAAATTGTCTTTCTGAAAAATCAATATTCAATTATTCGTAACTTTTAAAATAAAATTATTTTATGAAAAAGCTAAACGGAATATTATCAGTCATCGCAATCATATTCTATTATTTACCCGCATCTGCACAAAATGATCCGGAGGCAAAAGCAGTGCTGGCCTATATGGCTCCGGGGGAGATGCATCAGATGATGGCAAAATCTGTCGGCACATGGACCGGATCAATGACCATGTGGATGAAACCAGGCGCTCCACCGATGATAATGACAGGCGAAACTATCAATGAAATGATTTTGGGAGGGCGTTATCTTAAATCCACCAATAAAGCAACTTATAATGGAATGCCATTTGAAGGAATTGGAATGATGGGTTATGATAATGCAAAAAAGATTTTTGTCAGTACCTGGATCGATAATTTTGGAACCGGCATGATGTTCACGGAAGGTTACTGGGATGCTCAAAACAAAACCATCAATTTCAATGGTAAAATGGTAGATCCGGTATCCGGAAAAGATTTACAGGTTCGTGAGACGATGAAATTTGTTGACGATAATAATCATTATTTTGAGATGTTTGTAAATCAGGCAGGAAAGGAATTTAAAGCAATGGAAATAAAATATACGAGAAAACAATGAGAGATCAATCGAAGTTCAATCAGTATCTTTGCAGTCTTGAAAAAGTGTTAAAACGATATGGAATTAGTCACAAGATTGCGTCTGAACCTGAAACGTCTATTTGATCGGATCGGAAATGAAAAATTAAAACTCAATTTACTGCAGGCGATCCCATTCTGGATTGCTTCGATTATCACCGGGTTAATCGCAGTTCTTTACACACGTATTTTTTTGCTCGCTGAACAAACCGCTTCCCATATTTTCAGTCAATATGAATGGTCGCTTTTTTTAATTACTCCAATATGTTTTGTGATAGCCTGGTGGCTTGTAAAAAAATTCGCTCCATATTCCCGTGGAAGTGGAATTCCCCAGGTAATGGCTTCCATAGAACTTGCTACCCCAAAGGATAATAACAAAGTTATCCAGTTCCTGAGTATCAGGATTATTTTCGTAAAAGTATTATCCAGTGTTTTCATGGCATTGGGAGGTGGAGTAATCGGAAGGGAAGGGCCAACCATACAAATTGCAGGATCTGTTTTTCGTAAGGTCAATCAATGGCTTCCTGAATGGTGGCCAAAAATTTCCAAGAAAAACATGATTATGACGGGTGCTGCTGCCGGACTGGCTGCTGCTTTTAACACACCGCTCGGAGGAATTGTTTTTGCAGTGGAAGAACTCACGCGGACGCATATCCGATATTTTAAAACCGCTTTATTTTCTGCTGTAATCATTGCAGGTTTAACTGCACAGGGCCTTTTAGGTCCTTATTTGTACCTGGGATACCCGGAAATTAATCATTTGTCAACTTTCATTTTTACAGGAGTCATTTTTGTAGCAGTTGTTGCTGGTTTGTGTGGAAGCGGATCGGCAAAAATTATATTATGGATTTTTAAATGGAAAAGAAGTTTTCGAAAAAAATATCAGAATCTCTTATATATCATTCTTTGCGGGTTGGTTATTGCATCTCTTGCTTTTTTTGTCGATAAGTCCATACTGGGCTCAGGAAAAGAATTAATGACAAAGAGTTTATTCAGCGCCAATAAATATTTGCCCTGGTATTCTCCTTTATTGCGAATAACCGGCTCTGTTTTGTCTTTTACGACGGGTGCTGCAGGCGGTGTTTTTGCTCCGGCACTTAGTGGAGGCGCAAGCGTTGGTGCAGTCATTTCCAGTTGGTTTCATCTCTCTGATGCCAATACCAATTTACTCGTGTTATCAGGAATGGTTGCATTTCTTACAGGCATCACAAGAACACCTTTCACTTCTGCAATTATCGTTCTGGAAATGACGGACAGGCATAGTCTTATTTTTTATCTGATGCTTGCAGGTATGATTTCGAGTATTGTCTCTGTCGTTATCGACAGGCATTCATTTTATGACCATATGAAATTTCATTATCTGAGAGAAGTAACCGGCGATTCTTCAAAATTTAACCATGGATCTGCTCAAAAAGTCCCAAATTTATCCTTGCCGGATGCGGCTTCTAATTGAGAAAAGAGCTGTCCTGGGTATAGTTATTCCTCATCGTTTTTTATTACCTTTGCTCGCCCCGCATTCGGCGGGACAAGTTCTGAAAATGAAAGAGATAGTACATGAAGAATATCCGCAATTTCTGCATCATCGCCCATATAGATCACGGTAAATCCACCCTTGCTGACCGACTCCTGCAAATGACTAATACCATCAGTGAGCGTGAAATGATGGATCAGGTATTGGATGATATGGATCTGGAAAGGGAGAAAGGAATCACCATTAAAAGCCATGCGATCCAGATAAATTATCAGCATAAAAATCAAGAATATATTCTGAACCTGATCGATACTCCAGGTCATGTTGATTTCAGTTACGAAGTGAGCCGTGCACTCGCTGCCTGTGAAGGCGCTTTACTACTGGTGGATGCTACCCAGGGTATCCAGGCGCAAACGATATCAAACCTGTATCTGGCCATTGGGAATGATCTGGAAATTATTCCCGTGATCAACAAGATCGATATGGATGGAGCGATGGTGGAAGAAGTCAAGGATCAGATCATTGAATTAATAGGCTGCAAACCCGAAGAAATTCTTTTGGCAAGTGCAAGAACGGGAACGGGGGTGGAAGCAATCCTCGAAGCAATTGTTGACAGAATTCCTTCTCCGAAAGGAGATCCTGAAGCTCTTCTTCAGGCGCTGATCTTTGACAGCGTATTCAATTCCTTCCGGGGAATTATCGTTTACTACCGCATCATAAATGGAAAACTTAAAAAAGGCGATAAGGTAAAATTTGTATCCACAGGGATTGAATACGAGGCAGATGAAGTAGGTATTCTAAAATTAAATTTGGAGTCAAAACCAGAGGTTAGTGCAGGCGATGTCGGCTATATCATTACGGGTATTAAGAATGCTCGGGAAGTGAAAGTTGGGGATACAATAACGCTGGCCAGCAATCCAAATCCTCAAATGATCCAGGGTTTTGAAGAAGTGAAGCCGATGGTATTTGCCGGAATATTTCCGGTTGATACAGACGATTTTGAAGAGCTGCGCGATTGCATGGATAAATTGCAACTCAACGATGCTTCGCTCACTTATGAATTAGAAACTTCACAGGCTTTGGGATTCGGTTTTCGTTGCGGTTTTTTGGGAATGCTCCATATGGAGATTATCCAGGAACGCCTGGAAAGAGAATTCAATCAGACCGTCATTACCACTGTTCCTAACGTTAGTTTTATCGCATATACTACCAATGGAACCCGGATTGATGTAAATAACCCTACCCAGATGCCTGATCCGGTCCAAACAGAAAGAATCGAAGAACCTTATATCAAAGCACAGATAATTACCAAGCCGGAGTATATTGGAAATATCATGACTTTATGTTTAGGTAAACGCGGTATTTTACTGAACCAAAGTTATTTGACCACTACCCGGGTTGAGTTAATTTTCGAAATGCCTCTGACTGAAATTGTATTTGATTTTTACGATAAGCTAAAAAGCCAGACCAGGGGATATGCTTCTTTCGATTATCATCCGATAGGTTATCGTGATAGCGATATCGTGAAAATGGATATCCTGCTGAATGGAGATAAGGTAGATGCATTAAGCGCATTGATCCATCGCAGCCGTGCACAGGATTTTGGAAGAAAGCTCTGTGAAAAACTGAAAGAATTATTGCCGAGACAGCAATTTCAAATTGCTATACAAGCTGCAATTGGTTCTAAAGTGATCGCAAGAGAAACTATCAGCGCTCTGAGAAAAGACGTGACTGCAAAATGTTATGGTGGAGATATCAGCCGAAAAAGGAAATTATTGGAAAAGCAGAAAGAGGGGAAAAAGCGTATGCGCCAGATCGGTAGTGTAGAAGTTCCCCAGGAAGCATTTCTGGCTGTCTTAAAACTGGATGAATAAGCTCCGACGAATAATCCTTATTTTATCGATCATTTATTCTTCAAATGCCTTCTCCCAACCCATCATCGTTGGACAAGGCGAATACCAATGTTTTTTTATAGATTCAGCAAAACATCTCTATGCATTGGTAACGAATGTCAAAAATATCGGGAGTAATGGCGAAGGGATGCTTGGTCACATGATTCGGGTAGCAGTTCCTGAAGATTTAAAATTCAAAGCAGTTGCAGGGAGTCTGCATGGAGGACTTGCTGTTGACACAGATGGTTATGTTTGGTGTTGGGGCGATGGAGCCGAAGGCAGAATGGGAGATGGAAATATTTATCTTAAAACACCTGTGCTTACGCCAATCAGAATACACACGGACTCGTTAGGCAATCCTTTTAATGGAGTCACACAAGTTTTCTCTTATTTTTCTCATAATAAAAATGCAGGCAACTATGCAATTAAGGGCAGGGAAGGAAGTTTGTGGATCTGGGGTCCAACATTCGACGGAATGAGGGGTGACGGCAGCTATGGTTGCATCACAACAAAACCTATCCGTGTGCCAGTACCCGGAAAAAGAAAAGTAATCCAGGCAGTGGCGGGAAATCATTTACTGGTTCTCTGCAGTGACGGAACCGTATGGTCCTGTGGCGGACATGGTTCTTCTTATATGAACCTGGGATATTCTGGTTCAGGTGATGACTATCTGACCATTCACCAGGTTTCAGGTTTGGAACATATCGTTCAGATAGCAGGAGGACTGAGTTGGAATTATGCGCTTAGTTCAAACGGAACTTTGTATGGATGGGGCCAGGCTGGTTCTTTTATGGGGGGAGCGGCAGGTAAAGACGGAAAAGGTGCAGGCCTTGGATATGCTTTTCCTACAAAACTGACTGATATCACCTCAAAACTTCCTCATCGCATTAAGCAAATAGTAACAAATTCAAGTTGCACGCACGTTATACTTACCGATGGTTCACTATGGGGTTGGGGTGATAACGCACAAGGGACAATTGGGAATGGTGAAGAACTAGATTATAAAAACCGTCGGCCACCCTATGCTTGGGATTTTCGGATTGGAAATCTCCTGCAAAGATATCCGGTGAGAATTTCAGACAAACAGAATTTTGTAAAAGTGTTCGGGTCATCCGTTTTTACATTTTATACATATGCAGTAGATGCTAACGGGCAACTATATGCGTGGGGAAGAAATAAGGGGTCTGTGATCGGCAATGGTGTTGTGGGGGCGACTCCTGATATTGTTGCCCGATTCCCCAATTCATGGGATGTTCCCATGATTACTGCGGTTAATCCTTTTTCCCTTCCACCAAAAATAATAAAATCAACCTCTCCTTATTGCAAACTTGAACCTGACTCAGTTCCCTGCAATCAATATCGCGAGGCAGATACAATGAAACCTGTCGCCAAAGCTTGTTGCGATCATACAATTACAACTCATCAAATCAGTCTTGATGGATCAGGTTCTTCAGACACGGATGGGATGATTGTATATTATAAATGGGAACAGGTTTCAGGTCCGGCTCCGGCCCGGATTGGCATCGCTTCTGATATATCTCCAAGAATAACAGGATTGAAGCAGGGAGAATATACATTCAAATTAACCGTAACGGACAATGACTGGAACAGCGACAGTACATTGGTCCGCATAAATGTGAAAGGAGGTAAATCCGACAAGGGAAGCCATAAAAAAGATAAATAAACTCTTGTGACCTGCCAGCTGATTTTATTCATTCTTTGAAAATATCGAATTTTGTATTTTAGTGATATGATCTCTCTGCTTCATCTTTAATCTAACAGTCATGCGCACACCCTTACAAAAAGAAGAACAAATTCTATTGATTACTTATAGCAGCTGGGTTACTTTGATCGTTCCTGCACTGATCCTGATTGTCGGATTGGTTGCATCTTATTTTATTGGATTCACTAAAAACTGGGGATGGATAGTTGCTGTTGCAGGTATCATTTATTTTTTAATCAGGTATTTCACGTGGAAGGCAAATATATGGGTAGTGACTAATTTCAGAGTCATTGATGAAGCCGGATTGATCAATCATTTTGCAAAAGAAAGTCCGCTCGAAAAAATAAATAATGTATCATACGATCAGAATATCTGGGGAAGAATTCTCAATTATGGCCATGTTGAAATACAAACAGCCGCACAGGTAGGAGCAACTGATTATTATAATGTGAATCACCCCAAAAGATTAAAAGATACGATCACCCAGGCCCAATCAGATCTTGACCACTATAAAATGACGAGGCAGGCCAACCAAATGGCAGCTGCCATGGGTCTGAATAAAAACACAGATGTACAACCGAAATCGAATATGGCCGGCGATTTGGAACAATTGTATCAACTCAGGCAAAAAGGGATTTTAACGGAAGAAGAATATATCAAAGCAAAAAATAAGTTATTGGGATGAGGGGATATGAGATATGGGATATGGGGTTTGAGATATGGGATATGAGGTTTGAGATATGGGATATGAGATATGAGATTTGAGATTTGGGGTTTGAGATAGTGGATAGATGAATCCCATATCTCCCATCCCCAATCCCCAATCCCCAATCCCCAATCCCGCATCACTATTGATTTCCTTTATCACCAGGCTTGGTAGTTTTGGGTTTTGTTTTTTTCTGCTGATTTTTTTCAGACTGGTCCATTAGTTTTTGCTCATTCGCCCCGCCGGCTTCATCAAGAATTTTTTCATCCTGGGGAAACTGGCCATCTTTCAACACATAATTGAAAACTTTTGGTACATGAAGCCATTGTCCGTCCTGCCATTTGAATCCTTCAAAATCACCATCGGGAACATAAGTATCTTTTTTCTCCGGCTCTTCGCTTTCTGAGGTCAGTTCATCGAAAACAATCATATCCAGTTCTGGGTCGTAATTGAAAGTGGTTATTGCTTCTTTTTTATATTCAATATTAAACCTGACGGTATTTTGTTTTGCATTCTTCGCAGAATCATCCTTGAAAGAAAAATAAGGACCTCCAAACAGCGGCTCTCCTCTGTCATTAAAAGTCAGAACTTCCATCCATTTTTTATTGCTGCTGACACTATAGTCATCAAAGCCAAGCAACGTATAAATTTTCTTCCCATTATATGTTTTGAGGATGATCCGATAATAAATAGCACCGATCCAATTGTCGGGAGTTCTCACAGAATCCCTTGCTTTAGCAGTAAACATCGAAACATCATGCAAACCGATCAGCTTTAATGAGCCATCGGGTGTGCGCATCTGTATGGCGCCACGCTGAAGATAGATGTACTGGTCTTTTTTCAGCTGCCAGGTGAAAATGCGAAAAACGCTGTCAGGCGAATACAACCTTGAAATAGTTTGTAAAGAATCAAAAGGATAATAAAAAGAATTTTGAAGCTTCAGGGTTCTTACCAGCATTCTCACAAAAATGCTGTCTGATCGGAAACGTTGTTGTGGCTCCTGGGCAAAAACAATATTGTCGGCAAACTGCTTCAGGGAATCTTCTCTTATCCGAAAAGATTTTATTTCATCTTTTTTCAGGGATTGAGCTGGTGAAGATTGGAAAACGGCAATCAATGACAAGGTCAATGAGAAAAAACGATAAATATTTTTTTGAATTGAAGCTGTCATTGGTTTTTCCTTATTATCAGCAAAATTATATCCCGGATGAAAAGACAATGCAGTAACGGTAAAATTCTTACAAAATTTTATGATTTAGGCAAAGCTTTTGCAAAAGCGGCCAGATTCCTGAACGATATATCAATCATGGGGTCAGGCAGTTGGATATCCGGATGGGTTGTCTTTACAAAAACTGTATTGATCCCCGCATTTCTTCCAAATTCCATATCGCTGATATTATTTCCCACTACGAGTGACCTGGAAAAATCAATCGTTGGAAAATCTTTTTTTGCCTGAATTGCCATGCCGGGGTTGGGCTTGCGAAAAGGATCATCATCATTCAAAGAAATACAATAATAAATCCTGTCAATTCTTCCTTTTTCCTTATTGATAGCTTTCAGCATGTTCTCATGAATATCTTCGAGATCCTGAACGCTCATCAATCCCTTTCCGACTCCGCGTTGGTTGGTGACCATTATTATTTTCCCAAAGACATCAGACAATATTTTCATGGATTCAAGGGCTCCTTCACAAAAAACAAATTCACCCCAGTTGAGAATGTAATTATCCTTTTTTTCATAATTGATTACTCCGTCCCTGTCGAGGAAGAGGGTCCAATTTTTATTCATCTGTCGCAAATCAGGCATCATCTGTTAAACATTTTGCAGTAATTCAGTCTGGGCGCGTCGATAATCCTCCGGAATTCCGATATCAATAAAATATTTATCCTGCACCAGGCCAAATATCTTTCTCCGGGAAAAAAATTTTTCCAGATAGTCTTTTTCAAAAGAAAATTTTTCAGGCAATGATTCCTGCATAAATTTTTCCACCTGCAAAGCATATACTCCTCCATTAATCATCCCGGAATGGTAGAATTTTTTTTCTTCAAAACTGCGGACAGAGTTATTTCCATTCAGCAATACCACACCATACCGGTCAAAATCGTGCATGGGTTTGAGCGAGAGAGAGCAATCCGATTCATTTTTTTGATGGAATTCAGCCAATGCATTCTGGTCAATTCTGAAAAAAGTATCGCCATTTAGCACTAATACATTTTCCTGAATTGCCTTTGAACAGGCCAGCCTGATTGCGCCTCCTGTCCCTAAAGGCTCCTGTTCAACAGAGAATTCATAACTGCCTGGCCTAAGCGTTTTTTGTATGAATTCTTCGATGACTGCACTTTTGTACCCAATTGCAAAAATGAATTTTTCAATTCCTCCGGTCTGGTAATAATTTAAAATATACGAAAGAAATGGTTTACCGGCCACCTGCGCCATTGATTTGGGCAGATCAGGAACCGCTTCCCTTAAGCGAGTGCCAAGTCCCCCCGCAAGTATAATGGCTTCTCGAATCAAGAATGGAATAATTTTGTTGAAAACTGGCAGATGAATATTATCAAGTATCAGCGATTAAAATATTGTTCTTCTACCAACTGGCAAATAATATGGCCGAGCAGCATATGCGATTCCTGGATTCGCGGCGTATCCCTGGAAGGAATATTGATCAGGTAATCACTGTACTCCTTCATTTTCCCGCCTGTTTCACCCGTAAAGCCAATCGTAATTACTTTTTTTTCTCTCGCAGCTTCAAAAGCCTTTACAATATTTGCAGAATTACCGGAAGTTGATAACCCTACCAATATATCTCCTTTTTGAGTGATTCCTTTGACCAGTCTCGCATAGATCACATCATAGCTGTAATCATTTGCAACGGCGGTCAGATAAGATGTATTGCAGTGAAGCGCTTCTGCAGGCAGGGCTTCGCGATCAACATAAAAACGACCTGAAAATTCTGCGGCCAGGTGTTGTGCATCTGCGGCGCTGCCGCCATTTCCACAGAAATAAATGCGATTCCCGTTTTTTAATGCTTTTACCATGAGAGAAGTAATCTGTTCAACAGTATTCAACAATTTCTCATCACCAAGCACTTTAGTCTTTACATCAATCGATTCACTAATTATTGTTTTTATTTTAGGTTGCATATAAGTTTTTCTATTGCAAATTTAAACTCATCTTCTTTTAATGACCATAGTCCATGGTCAAATCGTCCACGTAGTCAGCCCATGATCCACAAACTGATAGTTTTTGCAATGTCCGCCAAACTGGTCGAGTGTTTCAACCACTTTATATTTCGCATTGCCCGGACAATAAAATATCATAAAACCACCACCACCTGCACCCGAGATTTTACCTCCGGTAGCGCCGGCTTTTTTGGCCGCATCATAAATTTCTTCCATCTGATGATTGGAAATACCTTCTGCCATTTCTCGTTTTTGACGGAAACCAAAATCTAAAATTTCACCAATCTCATTGAGCTTCCCTTTCAATATCGCTTCTTTCATCATCTGAGATTGCTGTTTCAACTGGTGCATCGCATCAATTGACTTATCTTTTTTCTCTACTACATTCCTGGCCTGTTTCTCAATGATCTTCGCTGATTCGCGGCTGGTAGCGGTATAATACAATAACAAATTATTTTCCAGCTCAAATAAATATTGCTGCTTAATTCGTAGCGGATTTACAATCACTTTGTCTTCGCCATAAAATTCCATATAGTTGAATCCTCCGAAAGTAGCCGCATACTGATCCTGCTTTCCTCCGGCCATTTTCAAATCTTTCCGTTCGATTTCATAAGCAAGATGCGCGATATCATATTCTCCCAATGGCAAACGAAGCGTTTCAGCAAATGCTCCGATAATGGCA